>Ga0268299_1000260_pt1 | contig 195126 bp, 139 predicted proteins | sample NOBtaG_FD_193484 | JGI IMG/M metagenome (GOLD analysis project Ga0268299, IMG submission 193484) | Activated sludge microbial communities from bioreactor in Nijmegen, Gelderland, Netherland - NOB reactor | ecosystem: Engineered > Bioreactor > Aerobic > Activated sludge | place: Netherlands... | reverse complement strand
GGCAATCCACCTGATGCTCGTCATCGCGCCAGACCAGGCGGTCGATGTCGGTTTCGAAGCATTGCGGACAGTGCGGTCCGCCGGTCAGTTCGTTGAATCCGCCGAGCATCTCGATCAGCGTGCTGCGAATGTGGCCCATGGTGCCGGCGTAGCCCCAGTCGGCGGGCTCGGCCTCGGCGTTCTGCGTGAAGCGGTCGAGGGTAGTGTTCAGGACGTTCAGCAGCCGAGCGACCTCAGCGCGGCGCTGGCGGTAGGTCTCGATCGCGGTCAATTCGGTGGTGGTCTTCTGCGTCATGGTTCGTGGTTCCTTTCCGGCGAGCGTTATGTCGCCATCCATGATGTACGCTGCGTTTTCGAGAATGGGAAGGCCGGAACCATGGAAATCCCTATTTTGTTCCGCATGCAGCATGCGGCCGATTCCGGTGTCACCGGAATGGGAGATTCCGGCGTCACTGCAATGCGCAAGCGCGCGGAAAGGCGGGCGGCGTGAACGGCGACGACTCAGTGCACGACGACGCGCAGGGCGTACCCCACGACGCCACGGTTGGCCCACGGGCGAACCCGGCGGCGCTGGGCGTACCGGACGCCGCACGGCTATTGAGCGCCGCGGGTGGCCAACGGATTTCCGCGGACAAGATCGAGGCGGACGTGGCCGCGGGCGCGCCGACGAACGGCGATGGCACCATAAACCTCGTGCAGTACTGCGCGTGGCTGGTGAAGGAGATGGCGACCATTGGCGATTGACCCGCGCAAAATGAAGCCGACCGAGTTGGTGCGGCTGCTGAACTCGACGCCGCTGGGCGAAGTGATCAGCGAGCGGCAGTTGCATCGCCATCGGGCGAAGGCGGGATTCCGCATCGGTGACGGGCGCACGCTCGACCTGCTGCGCTACACCGCATGGCTGCGCGTGACGCTGGAAGAACGCCGTCGGCAGCCAGCGGAAGAGCCGGGTCTGATCGGGTACGAGGCGCATCGTGAACGCTCGCGCCAGCGCAACATGGCCATGTCGCTGTCTGGCCGCGACATCGGCGACTTGCCCGCCGTCGAGAATTCCGAGCGCAAAGCGCGCGCCGAGCGTGACTTCCGCTACTTCTGCGAGCAGTACCTGGCGCCGACCTTTCACCTGCCGTGGTCGGACGATCACCTCAAGGTCATTGCCAAGATCGAGCAGGCTGTGCTTGAGGGCGGTCTCTTCGCCATGGCAATGCCGAGAGCTGCAGGAAAGACGAGTTTGTGTGAAATCGCCTGCCTGTGGGCGCTGGTCTACGGCCACCGCGAGTTCGTCGCGCTGATCGGCGCCGACGAGGAGCACGCGGCCAACATGCTCGACAGCATCAAGGTCGAGCTGGAATCGAACGACCTGCTGCTGGTCGATTTCCCCGAGGTTTGCTTTCCGATACAAGCGCTGGAGGGCATTCATCAGCGCGCCGGCGGCCAGCTCTACCAGGGTGAACAGACGCACATCGGCTGGACGGCGAAAGAGATCGTACTGCCCACGATTCCCGATAGTCCGGCAAGCGGCGCTATCATCCGCGTGGCGGGCATCACCGGGCGCATCCGCGGCATGAAGCACAAGCGTGTGGACGGGTCTTCGATCCGACCGGCTTTGGTACTCATTGACGATCCACAGACGGACGAGTCCGCGCGCTCGCCATCGCAGTGCGCAGCGCGCGAACGGATTCTGGCCGGCGCGATCCTCGGGCTCGCCGGCCCGGGTCGGAAGATCGCCGGACTCATGACGCTTACCGTCGTGCGCCCGGACGATCTGGCTGACCGCCTGCTCGATCGCGAGAAGCATCCCCAATGGCAGGGTGAACGCACCAAGATGGTGTACGAATGGCCGACGAACGAAGCGCTGTGGGCGCGCTACGCACAGGTGTGGCGCGAGGGCATGGCGGCTGATCGCGGCATCACCGACGCGACGGAATTCTACCGCGCCAACCGTGAAGCCATGGACGAGGGCGCCGACGTGGCCTGGCCGCAGCGCTTCCACCCCGATGAACTCTCCGCGATTCAGCATGCGATGAATCTCAAGCTCGATCGCGGCGAGGCAGCGTTCTGGGCTGAATATCAGAACGAGCCGTTGCCGGAGGACAGGGCTGACGCGGAACTGCTCACCGCCGAGCAGATTGCGGCGAAGACCAACGGGATGAAGGCAGGCGAGATCCCGTTGGCAGCTTCGCACGTGACCATGTTCATCGACGTGCAGGGCAAGGCGCTGTTCTGGCTGGTGGCGGCTTGGGAAAGCGATTATACCGGGTACGTCATCGACTACGGCACCGAGCCGGACCAGAAGTCGCATTATTTCACGCTGCGCGATGTGCGCCGCACACTATCCACCGCGGCGCCCCGCGCCGGGCTTGAGGGAGCCATCTTTGCCGGGCTCGAACGGTTGACCACAAACCTGCTCAACCGCGAATGGCACCGCGACGACGGCGCAGTACTGCACATCGACCGCTGCCTGATCGACGCGAACTGGGGCCAGTCGACTGATGTCGTCTACCAGTTCTGCCGGCAGAGTAGCCATCGTCGTGTCGTTGTGCCCAGCCATGGCCGATACGTGGGCGCTTCGAGCGTGGCGTTCAGTGACTACCAGCGCAAGCCCGGCGATAGCGTGGGGCTCAATTGGCGCATCCCCACGATCAACAGCCGCCGGTCCGTGCGCCACGTGGTGTTTGACGCCAATTACTGGAAGAGTTTCGTGCACACGCGGCTGGCCGTACCTATGGGCGATCCAGGCGGCTTGTCCTTGTTCGGCCGCAGCGCCGAGCGGCACCGGCTGATTTCGGAGCATCTGACCAGCGAGTACCGAGTGAGGACCGAGGGCCGCGGCCGGACGGTGGACGAGTGGAAGCTGCGCGCGAACGGAATGGACAACCATTGGCTGGACTGCCTGGTTGGGGCCGCGGTGGGCGCGTCGATCGTCGGTGCGGTGTTGCCGGGCACGCAGGCGCCGCGCCGACCCAAGCGCAAGATCAGCCTCGCCGAATGGTTTAACCAGGGCCCTGCAAACCGCGTCAGCTGGTGATCGATGTTGGAGCCAACTGCACGTTCACGGTCAGGACCATCCCGTTATATAACGTACATGTCTGTTGGGCCCGTCGCAGACCTCGGTTTGCGCAATACTTACATTTGCAGGCAGGAAAGAATAGACCTCGCGCGTTCAGGCAGGGCTGTTACTTCAAAAGCAATTGGGGTATCTACCCTAACAAATCGAGTCGAAGCACCCTGCCATTGATTCTTTGAAGAAAAGCCATTTCATTCTTGACATCAATGAGGACGCATCGCTATCCTACCGCGCTAGTCGGGATCTTAAGTAGCCTTTGGGTTGTCGCGTAAGTCTGGATCGGGGTGGTGCCTGCCTGTGTGGTGGGTCAGCCGCTGTTTGATCGGACGCCGCTTCGACCACGTCGCTGAGACTCAAAGGAGGTTCCGACTGCCCATGCCCTTCGAACCTGTCGACATCAGACCCGTTGAGCATTGGTCAGTCGTAACTGCCTTCTGCAGACGCGGTTCGTCGTACCCCCTTCAACCAATGGAAAAACCAATAATCGGGCCTGTCGTTCTCGGCCATCAATTGACAGCCACCGCTTGGCTGATTGAATAATCAGCGAGACCTCGGCAATGATTGGGATTCACTTTCAGACAGTCTTAGTTCAAGAATACAAGGCACTTGCTTCTGGCCCAAAGGTAGTATGCGTTGATTCAGGTCACGTGCACCTGAAAAGGGGGTACCCGCCCGAGTCCCGCTCGCGTACATGCGGTTATCGGATACATCCTTGCTGAGAGTATTGTCTGTTTGACTTTCCAGAAAGCCGAGGTCCACGGGCCTAAAACGATATCGCCATTACGACGACGCGGTGCGCGAGCATTTTGACGCGCTTGATACTCACACCGGCACGGGCTCTTCGCTGCCGGCCATTCATGCGCCTGCAGTGCCCAATTGGACGATTGCCTGGGCTCTGCACCGCCGAGAACTGAGAAACATCATGGTAGCCAACTCTTCCGGCCTCCTACCACGGGCACTTCTGTTCGTTGTTCTTGCATTTGTCCGTGTGTCGCAGGTTCAATCGCAACTGTGCGACTACTGGCATTTGGAGGAAGTAAACTGCAACGACTGGGTGGGGTGTAGTAGTTTTCCTTGCCAATGTTGCGACGAGCTCTGCCAATGCGGAATTGAGTGTATTTCAGTGCCGTGCCTTAACTGCGGCGAACATGCGAGTTGCATTTGTGCTGTGTGCTTGGCGGGTACGCCGCAGGCCCCGATCGCCTGTGGCGCATGTGGTAACCCTAACGCCGAATGTTGCGGCAATGCGTGCTGTTGGGATCCATTGTTCTGTTGCGACACTAGCGGATCCGGTGAATGCTGTAATCCAGACATTCCACAAAAGGCTGTTTGCATCGCATCAAAGAAGTGCTGCCCGGACGGTACCCAGGTACTTTGTGGTCCGCAAGAAAATTGTTGCAGCGGAACATGCTTTACAGTTGGTCAAGAAACGGGATACTGCTGCCCGGCCGGCGGTACAGTCTATGAAAACTCCCAAGGCGATGAAGCCTGCTGTCCTGAAGGCCAAGACGTTTGTGGCGAGCAGTGTTGCGCATGGACAACACCCCACTGTACAAACGATGTCTGTTGCGCTGACGACTTGGAAGGATGCAAATGGGGGCCAGGGTTCGCCACTCCTGGTCAAGCAATATACGAGGGGTGCTGTGAGCAAGATCAAAATTGTTGCACGGGAGTTACGAACGGATGTTGTGATGGCCAGTGCTACACTAACGCGGTCGGGCTTGAGCTTTGCTGTCCTACAGGCCACGAAGTCTGCGGAACGGTGTGCTGCTCATCAGGTCAAGTTTGCGACAATGGCGTGTGCTGTGAACCGGGGCAAAAGGGGTGTGGCCCTACATGTTGCGAAGGCGACGAGATCTGCTGCGGAGGTGATACCTGTTGTGAATTCATCGAGTGCATTGCCGGGTGCGACGGTGGAGCGTGTGGACAACCAGATTCCTGTAGCATGTGCGGGGACGAGAATGCCGACCCGCTTTGGCGATGCATAGACCAAACGTGCGTCCAGCCGGCATGTGCCTTCACAATCGACTCTGAAAGCAATCCTGTTTACGCATGTCCGAACGACGATGATTTACTCGTTGACGTGAGCATCGATTGCGCCAATGAGTGTCCGGGAGCTGACGAAGGACTGGAGTTTCATGAAGCAGCGGAAGAAACCAATCTTCCGTTTGTCGAAATAGATGGTGGAGTCCTTTGTTCAGAAGAGACAGGAACAGTCGAGCTTGACTTGGCCAATGCGCCGTTCGGCGAGTACACTGTAGTCGTCGGCGCGACGGGCCCTGGCGGATCAAAGTGCTGGGAACCCCTTACGCTTATTATTGGCGATGCCGGGCTTGCTGTTGAGAGCTTTGGAATCGAGGTGAGCCTGGATCCGAGTCCTGAAATAGCGCCGTTGCCAGATCGGATAAATGTATGCATCGGGGGCGAATACATACGCCGCATTGGAACGCAACCGATCGATGTTTATGCAGAGTTCATTGATTGCGATGACAACGTCATCCTGGTCAATGGCCAATCCCACGTCGAGTTCGCAACAATTGATACGTATGCTGATCCTTACACTTCGCTCCCCGGTGGCATGTGTGTGGTTTATGAATTGGACTGTGGCGATCCTCCGGGGCAGGTTGTTTATCCAGCGAGCGTCAGAATCTACGCAACGCACGAATGTGCGAGCGTGCGGTGGGAGGGTTTGATGGGTGAAGCGGATGTTCCTCCGCCCCAGCCTGATTGCCCAATCACAGAGGCAGATCTTGCCTGCTTCGCATGCGAGGAAGAAGTTGAGCTGGAAGAATCGATGATCCAGTTTTACAAGTCAGTCAAGACTGTCTATACGGCCTGTTCGTCTCAAGCGAACGGCTCTTCGTATGGCGAGGTGGTCAACGGCGAATTGGCGGTCCCCGGAGAAGGCCTGTTGTTCGTGAGCCACACTGGCCTCGAAGGCAAGGCATCGCTTTATGGGCAAGCGGCGCCGGATGGCTGGTACAGACCGACGGGTCAGACGGGTGAGCGGATCACCGATCCGGCCTGCGCGTCGTTTGGCACGGAGTCGGAGCAGCAGTATCGGTTCAATGTTGTTGGGGAGTCGTGTGCATGTGCGGCGCCGTCCGACGGGGGCAACCCGACAGTGACATTTCACTGGTACGAGTGGGAAGCGGAGAGTTGCTGTTTTCGCAGGTCTAAGGGAGCTCTTGAGCTTCGGGTACTGCCGCTCGAGGTTGAGAAAACAGCCTTCGATCCCGTTGTTCCTAAGCGGGACAACTGGAAGAAGAGCGATGACTCGTACGACTACGAGTTGAGACTTCCCTGGTGCGGCGGCTGTGCCCCCGATCATCCTTCTGACGGCAACCTAAGTCTTCCGTTCATGGCTTGGCCAACGCCATTGGGCCAGGAGATTCAGCACGGACATGCCAAGGGATGGACGATCACCGCGGGTGCGTTGATGAGCCCAAAGCCAGACTCAGCGATTTATCAGTTTGAAAGTGTACCGAGTGGCCCTTGACGCACACTCCATTGGACGAGCAATCATGAGTAACACCGGTGACTCGAAAGTCATTTGGGCGCTGTTTGTGGTGGCATTTGTGCACGCCGTCGCGCCGATGGCGCGGTCCGACACAACGGGCCGAGAGCCCATGCGGATTATTGCAGTACAGGACGCTGCGGGCCAGCAGTTGGAAGCCTTCGAGTACGCCGGAACCCAAGTTACACGGCGCAGTGGGCCGCAGGGTGGCGTGATTCTGGAGTCTGTTTACACGCTGGACGGGGAAGGCCGGCCATTGAGCGTGGTCCATACGCCATTGGATGGCATCACACTGAATTCCCGGGCGGAGACATTCCTTTACGACGGGGATGGACCGTTGCTTGGAAGTCTTTCGGGTGGTTGTGGATGCGCGGGAGGCAGCCGCACGTTCGCATATCGCGATCCGCGCAACCGCATTACCAAACGCACGACCGCGGCGGCAGATCCAGGTGAGCGGGTTACGCTTGAGGAATTCCACTATGTTGAGGACTACTTGCCGCTCCAAGCAGTATTCGAGGATCATAACAGTGACTCTCGCGTCGATGATCGCTTAAAAGAGCACTGGCAACGAGGTGCGACAGGGATCTTGCAGCTTGTGGAGTCTCGGGAGCACACGGACGATCCGGAAACAGGAGCATATGAAGTCATTATTCGTGAGCCGGTTGACTCAGCTTGGGTACAGGTAAGCCGTGAGTCACACGATGCGAGCGGTAGGCTTATTGCTCGTGAGGTCTATCCCAACCTGGCTGCCAGTGGTGGAGGGTCTCCTGCGGCAGGGTCGGGATACACGACCCTTTACGAGTACGCGGCTAGCCGGGATCCCGATGGCACCATCCGGGGCGAGACTTACGTAACGGTGTTTCCAACGGGCTACCGCGAGGTAAGGTCGTGGTCGATCGACGCTGGCCACACCTATGGTGAAATCGGCAGTACGAAGACCTCGCTATCTTATCGTGAGGATTCTCCGGGAGGTGCAAGGATCAATGAGCGGGTTGATTTCTACAGCTACTTGGCGGAAATCGGTGATTATCGCCTTGTCTCTACGACCGAGCCTGGCGGGGCCGTGATCGATTTTGCATACGATTCAGCGAATCCCCATCGCCTGCAGAGCGAGACGCGGTCGGCCCCGGGGGGCCTTCCCGGTAGCAGCGGACATGGGGCGCCGTTCGTCACCACCTACGAATATGATGCTTCTGGGCGAGTCTGGAGGGAATACCGCAATGGCCCGAATGGCGCTTTGATAGCGACAACCTATGCGTACGACGCTTTGGGCCGTATGACTGCTCAAACGGAGTCCGCAGGTACGCTTAGCAGAACGTCTGAATACCTGTACAACGCCTTTGGCGAGATGATCCTCTCGCGGGATCCGTCCCAACTCGTTCGCGTCTCGCTCTACGATGTCGATGGGCAGTTGGAGGAGGAATACGCGTGCGCTTATGCAGGCGATCTTGCCTCGTTTGACCGCGTGAATCCACCGGCGGATAGCCTATTTGACCAGACCAAATACGAGTACCACCTGGTCTCAGGGCGCGTGACACATGAGAAAACCGCGATTGTCGATGTTGCACCGTTCAGCCGGGATCCGGGAGTATTCGCCGATCGAGTAAATGCCTATGACAGTACCGGCCGGTGGTTGTTGGCGGCGACCGAACCTGGCCTCGGCGTAGGGACCGAGTATTTTTACGACCATCAGGGGCGCGTCACCTCTGTCATGTCCCCGGAGGGTGTCGTTTCGACCACAGCCTACGACGGACGCGGGCAAGCTTCTGGCCGCATCATCGGCACACTCACTCAGGACGAGCTGTATACAGAAACCAAGTACACCGCGGACGGCCAGGTGGAACAAGTCATTAACCCTGACCTCAGTCAAGTTCGCTACGCTTACGATGAGTTCGGGAGGAGAACGAGCACTGAACGTACCAGCACCGCGGGTGGTGTGCCGGGCCTATTCAGCTACACCAAGTACGATGATGCCAGCCGAATTACTCGGGAATACACACCAGGAATTTCCGACACCGTCTACGATCTTGACGACTACGGACGAAACTGGCGCACGCGGCGGCGCGCCGCCATGGACACGAACGACGACGACGCTTCAGACGGTGTGGCCGACGAGGTGTTGCTTAGCGGCTATGACGTGGCAGGCAACATTGAAATAAGCGTCAGTAAACTGAGTTCCGATCCAAACACATGGACGGAGGGTGTCGACCAGGTAACGAATTACGCCTACACAGACCTGAACGATGCGGAAGCCGTCACGCTCGTCAACGCGGGCATCAATGAGGTTATCCGGTACGAGTACGACGCCGCCGGTCGGCGCACGGCTGAAGTCGTGGCGCCGACGGGTGCTGGGGATCTGAACCTGCGTACACAGTTCACCTTGGACACTGCCGGTCGGAGCATCAAGGTGGTTGATCCAGAAGGCCAGTACTTTGAGCAGGTCTACGATTCACGCGGCAACAGCGTGCGCCGCACGAGCTACGAAGATGCCGATGGCGACGGTGTCGGCGGCACACCGCGCATGCAAGAGCGTTCGGAGTACGACGTGACCGGCCGAATGTTGCGGCAGATGGTTATGGCTGATGCGGCGTCAACTGCATCCGGACCGGACAAGTCCGTCGATCAAGTCTCAGAGTATGCTTACGACGCCGACGGAACGCTTACCATGGCTACGGTGTACCGCAACGGCACCGCGTACCCAAGCTATTCAACCATGCTTCATGATTCCATCGGCCGGCCGGAGGAGGAACAGGACGGCTTCGGTAATCGCATTGTCACCGAATACGAGCCCTACACCGGCCGAGTAGCTGCCCGCGAATTCATCGACGGGCTCACGCTGACCAGTCGCCGGCTGGAGTACAGCTACGATAATCTCGGTCGGATGACGGCGCAGACCTGGGCGGACGATCCGCCGCGCATCACGGCATACACCTATGACGATGCCGATCGAGTTCTTGCCATGACGGACGCGGTTGGCAAGGTCACGGAGTACGAGTATGACCTGCTCGGCCGGCAGGTGGCGGTGGAGGAGGAGTTGTCGCGTGTCACGGAGTACGCATTTGACCGGATCGGCCGGCTCACCGGCCATATTGCTCATGATGGCGGCACCAAGCAGACGACGGAATATCGCTACGACCTTGCGGGTCGGCGCACGATGATCTTGTTCCCCGACCACATCGACGAGATTAACGACGTGGTCCAGTTCGCCTACGACGTAGCCGGCCGCATGACGCAGAAAACCGATCAGCGCGGCGTGGCAACGACATACGCCTATGACAACCGCGGGCTGGTCACCACCCGCACGACTAGCGGCATCACACCTGCAGTCGCGGACACGTTCGAGTACGATGGGTTGGGGCGCGCAACTCGCGCACATCGTCTGCTTGGCGGCGCCGACGTCAGCGACGTGGTCAGCGCCTATACCGATTTGGGCCACCTCGATTTTGAAGAGCAGAAGTTGTTCAGCGCGTCTATGGCTGAACGCTTGGAATTCACGACCGACCAACGCGGCAACGTGCGCGTGCTCGCCTACCCGACTGCGACCGGAGCGTCGATAAGTTACGTTTATGACGACATAGATCGAGCCCAATCTATGACCCTCAACGGCACGGACACGATCAGCTACCTACGCTCCGGATTCGATGACGACGTGCAACGGGACATCTTTGTAAACAGTGGCCAAAACCCGCTGTTGCGCTACCATTACGAACTGACGCCGGATCGTCGCTCTCTTAATATCATCAACGAGGTTGAACCCGGAACCCACAACATCGTTTCAGCTTCTTTCCTGGGCCTTGACGAGGTAGGCAACCGTTACCGCAAGCGCGACGCCGGCAGGACATCGTTCGATCCGGTTGTCACGTATTCGCACGATGATCTCCACCGCCTCACTGGAGCCGAGTACGGTGAGGGCACTGAGGAATTCAGCTACGACCTCCTGGGAAACCGCATCGGCCTTTCCGAGGGCGACTACGGTTACGTTAACACCCATCTCACCATCCACAGCCCTACGCCGGTGTCGTTCAATTACGGCTCTAACAACGAGGCGAACGAATACGACAAGATCAACGGCATCGTGGTAGACTACGACCCAGCAGGCAACCTGATCGGCGACGAACGCGGTCTGGGTTACGCCTACGATTTCGAGAACCGGCTGACCAAGGTTTTCGCCGACGCCAACGGCGACGGCGCGCAGGCGCCTTCCGGTGAGCCTACGCTCACCGAGTATGTCTACGACGCCCTCGGCAGGCGCATCCAGAGCATCGACCATACCAGCGGCTCGCCGGTCACCACGCGGTACGTCTACGATGGCCAGCGGGTCATCGCGGAATACGACGAGGCCATGCAAATCAAGCGGTACTTCATCGACGGTCCGCTTTACATCGACGAGCATGTGCTCTTCGTGGACAAGACCGGACCGACTGACCGGGCGTACTATTATCTGCTGAAGGATCTGTACACCGTGGCTGGCCTGGTGGATGATTCCGGCGAGGTGGTTGAGGCGTACGGCTACGACGCCTACGGCAAGGTGCGCATGTTCCGCATCGAGGGCCAGGTGGCCGACGCCGATCGCGACGGCGACGTGGACATGAGCGATTTCGAGTGCCTCCAGCGCTGCTTCAGCGGAGACGGCAACGCCATACCCGCCGGCTGCTCAGCCGAGGAGATCAGCCAGCTCGACACCGACGGCGACGCGGATATCGACGCAGCCGACATGGAAGTGTTCCTGTTCTGCTGGGGCGGACCGGACTGGGCAATCCGCGCGACCGGCGACTACGACGAGGACGGCTTGATCACAGCCGGCGAGCTGCCCGGCGGCGTGTCCGACGAGGAGAACTTCGTTCTCTGCACGCAGAAGAGCCTGCCACAGGATCCGCAGTGCGACGTGTTCGACTTCGATGGCGACGGCGCCATCACGTTCTACGACTACGGCACGTTCGCCGGCCTGGTCGGCCACGATGCCGGCACGCCCTGGAGCGGCTGCTACGTGGCCCAGACCGCCAGCAAAATCGGCAACCCGTACTACTTCACCGGCCAGCGGCTCGACGCGGTGCCGCTCGCGGGGGAGACGTTTCCCGCGCAGCTCTATCACTACCGTGCCCGCTGGTACGACCCGGTACATGGGCGGTTTGGGCAGAGGGATCCCGCCGAGTATGCCGACGGGATGAGCGCATACGAATATGTTACAAGCAAACCGACAAGACTACTTGATCCAACGGGAACAGTCGTTGAGGCGGAGAACATCAGGGCAATCATCGACGTTGTATTCGAGGCCTACGCGCACCAGTCCCGTGGGGATATCGCATATAGATCCGCATGGCCGACCATCGCGGCTTATCTTCAGAGATTCGAGCCCAAGGCGGTACAGGGAAATAATATCTACGGTACCAAACAGGCAATCCGCAACTTGTTCCGCATAGCTTACCTTTCCAAGGGCTTTTCGCCAGGCGGTAACGAGATGATTACAAAAAGCAATCGTTTCGTCTACACCTGCCAAGAGGGCTGGATCGATGTAGGACATTATATGACGTCCGCTGCAGGTGCTTACTTGTTCGGAGAACGTGCGTCAGTTGCCGCTGGTATTGGTGTAGAGGTAGCGCAAACCCTAAGCTTCTTGAACGCGGTCATGGGACGAGGTAGTATTGATGGCTGGGCAAGTAGCGCATTCTCGATAGAGGATCTGCCTTCTGATTTACTTGGAGCCAAAGCAGGACAGGACATGAGGAACAAGACAGTAGCAATCCAGTACATACTCACAGGCCAGACACCCTCTGTAGGATTGTGGAGCAAGATTCATATATTATTTACTGGAGAGCTGCCGCCGTACGACATGGATACTCGAATCGGCCGTGACCTGCATCGCTTATGGGCAGTGGATCCTGACAAGCCTGTAGCAGGAGGCGTCCTTGCGAGGAAGATACTGGAAGAGGACGCACGGACTGAAGGACCATTCGTCAATTTCACATTCGATGGAAAGAAGACACGACGCCATAGTTGCCTTTGCGATGAAAACGGGATTCCTAGACACCCAAAGTTGCCAATGCTGAACTAAGAGAACATGCGTAAGATACTAATGTGCATTTCTATTGTGCTATTGCCGACTCTTGTGTTAGTATATTTGATGCAGCACAGGTCGCACGTCAGTGACCCTCCTTACACGTCTGCGAGCGAACAGGAATTATCTGCTGATCAGATATTTGGTCACTTTCGCCGAGCATTCGGTCGACGCGACGCAGCAGAATTCGAGAAATGGTCATTGCTGATTCTGGATCGCCGACTTCTGGGTGATCTTACTCTTGCCGAGATTCAGGCCCAACTGGGGAGACCGGACCGGTCCGGGTGGACCAGCGTCGATAAAGACCTGGCAAGAGCCGACGATGTAGGCGCTTGGATCAAGAGGCATTTTGTCGAACGTGCCATGACTTGGCCGTATATAGTCGATGATCGCGAAACAAGAAAGCGCCATGCTCTTGTGCTTGTTGTTCACAATGACGTGCTGTTGCGGGCTTCCTACCAGCGCACTGATTCTCTGCAAGACAAGTTGGAGGTAGAAACGGTGATCGAATACTCATTGACTCCTGCTCATGCAGACCCAGAGCGTCCACCTCAACCGAGTTCGTCTCGTCGAGGGCAGAAAAAGAGAAACGACGAACACACTACCCAGAATTGCAAGGTTTCGTGTCAAGGCATTCATGAACGCCAGCTGTCGGGACGTAGTCAATCTGGAACCTGGAGCGTGACGGGGCTGAGTAGACGCGACCGAGGCTCTCGGTCCACGAACACTGGAGTGCCAGGAATCGCATTCCACAGAAGCACCTTTGCGTCGCGAATGGATAGGCGCCTTGGTCAGCTGTGCCGTCGAACGAGGCGGTGTTGCGGCGCGGGCACGTACGTCGCGCTGTCAACGTCCTGCGAAATCGCCATAGGATATGATTGTGAGCTTGTTGATTGTGTACAGATATTTCGCCAGACACATGCGAACATGCCCATTGTTTCAAGGCAACCACGATTGGGAGCCAATCTCTGTGCCTAAAGTTCGCTTCGTTCATGTGGGATATTTCTTTCATCGAAGGACGCTCATGTTAACCGGTGCGATTGTGGGGTTTCCGTTCGGCGCAATATTATTGCATATACCTATAATGAACAGGCTCAGCATTGTCCTTGGTGCGATTTGCATGACAGTTTTGTTGCTTGGCAGGAGAATTCGCACGTTGGGAATGCTCATATGGCTCGTTTTGTCATACGCGACCGCGGCCATGCTGATCCCAATGTTCCAGGCCGTGAAGAAGTTTGACTGGCTTTGGACTTGGGATCTTGTGCTCTTCATAGGGCTCATGGTCGCCCTAGTTTCGCTGGTATTTAGCGCGTTAATCTGGATGTTTCTGCACATCGTTTTTGGCGCACCTGTCATCAGAGACGACTTCACGTGTCCAACATGCCAATACAGTTTGATTGGGAATATAAGTGGTGTCTGCCCAGAATGTGGGACGCAGGTTTCACTCAAGAATGAGCAGAAGATGTCGGCAAGGTTTGTGGAGCAGGATGAATCGCTTCGCCAGGAATGCAATAACGGAGAGAGGAGCTCGACATACTGAGACACGCACAAAAGCGCGGGTAGCGATCGGGCGTCGCCGCGATAGTTTGGGTGTAATTGGCACGGTGCATGCTAGCCCTCCGAGCGATGGGAGCTAGGTAGTCGCGACTTGAGGATGGAGCAAGAGTGATGTACAACCGTCTGGCAGTTTTGATCGGCGTGGCAGCGATCACGCCGGGAATCGTGTATGCAGATGTCATCGCCGAGCTCGGCGCACCTGCGGCAGGTCCACCCTCAGGCTATTCCGCGGGCGATGTCATTACGGTTCCCCTGGCGTTGAACAGCCCAGACAGCCGTATCGCCGCAGTCGAATTGGAAGTGCACTGTCCGGCGGACGCGGTTCAGATCAACGGAGTGGAATTCGATGACGCCTTTCCGTTGGTCCTGTCCAAGAACGGCGCCGCGCTGCCGGCGCAGCGCTACAGCGCTGTCCGCGGCCAAGCCATCGACGACGTACTTCAACCTAACGCCGTCGCGGGTGGTGATCAGCCGTTCGCCACCATCTCCGTCGAGATCCTGACCGACAAACCGTTCCAGGCAGCCGTGGAGATCACCGTGCGGGCAGCCGTCGCCGGCCGCCGCCAGCCGGCCACCCTCATCCGCACCACCGACGGCCGCGAATCGGCCTCGGGCACCATCCGCATCCCCATCACCAGCCGCGGCGCAATCGACGGCGGGGCCGTTTCGAATCTGGACGGTCCAGCATTTAGCCCAAGCAGTTTCCTACCCGGAACTAATGGCACGTTTGTGCCTCTCGTGCTTCTTCCAACCGATTCCGTCGCGGTTGAGATCCGGCCTGTCGGCGGCGGCCGACCGACTACCATCCTAGAGGCCGATACGGAGTACGAATTACATTTTGATGCTGGCGATATCCCAATTCACGAGTACTCAGCCTATGCGGTCGCGGAAACACCGAGTGAAAGCCCGTCGGCCGCCTACCCATCGTCGATCGGTCCTTGGTCTGACACGAATGAGTTTACAGTGGTAGATCCCCTTGAGCGTTACGGCGAGCCTGGACCTGCGCGAGGGTTTCGCAGCGGCCTTTGGCGTTACCTTCAGGTCGCGGACTCACAGCCATCTGACCTGCCAAGTACCGGCACAATACGCGGTCATCTCTTCAACTTCGTCACCGGCGAACCGGGCGAGCTTAACTTGCACCTGTATTTCCTACACGTTGACCTGATTGGCGGCACGTTCGCCGAACTTGAGACGAAGGTTGCGCTGACCGTGGAATGACTTGGGCGGCGCGTCACTTGGCGCAAAATTTATCGACTGAAAGTCGGGTTACAAGGGAGTGCTTACCATGCGGACGCGTACATGCCCATTCTTGATTGCTTTAACAGTGGGTACGTTGTGCGCAGGACGCAGTTCTGGCGATACGCTGGAGCTTCGAATCGTTGCAGATGACGAGGGATCGCAAGTCGAAGTGCATTCGGTACCTGCTTCAGTTGGCCTGCGCATTCAAGGTCGCCTAGCGACGCCCTCGGCGACGGACGGGCTGGCGCTTTGGCACTCGGACGTACGCAACCTGGGCTCGCTGGATGTCAACCTTGCAGACCCCTCGGCTTTTCTGATGGAAGCGCCAGCAGCGCTTGCCGAGTATTTTGGCGGCAGCAATGGCTTTGCCAATCCAATCATTCCAGTGACTGGCGCTGGCGGCTTCCGCGGAAGCAATAGCGGCCGGCACGACTTGCTTTGGCAGGTCGGCGGTGGCCAGAACACAATGAGCCATCCGGCTGGAGGCGGCGTGCTCTTCGACGTTGCCAATTTGGGCTCATGGACGGATCTGGCTGTTGGATCCATCCAAGTGGATGGCGACTTCGGCGACACGATTGTGCTTGCCCTGGAGGATGCATCAGCAACTACCTTTGACTCAGGTGCAACTGGGCCAGTTCATGCAGTGTCACACGCGGACGTCAATACGAATGGAGTGCCATTGACGATCGCAATCACTTCGCCGTTAGTAACTGCGTACAGCTCGGCGATTCACGCTGCATCAACTAATGGATGGGAAACCGCGGGAACCGTCGGGTTGCCTATCGTGATCAACTCGGAAATTGGAACAGTAGGGGTACGAGAGCCGCGTGCCTTCGCTACAACAAACGGGCTGATTTGGATTGATCTGGCGTTCGCTGACGCGGTAGACCCGCTGGGAATTTCATATTCGGTAGAGCCAGACCCGGGCCCGAACGTCAACATTATGCTGCTTCAGGGCGACGCGCCGAACGAGGTGGAGTTCCATTGGGGAGGAAGCCCGGTCATTGATGTGACCACAAATGGCTACGCTTACTGGATCACGTTCTCCGGTCAAGGGAGCGGAAGGGTTGGAATTGCATTTGTGCCGGGAGATATCGATGGGGACGGGATTACCAAGAAGGCTGATGGGCTTGTGATCACGAATCCACTAAACCTTGGAGGTGCGCTATGCGAGCTGACGACGGTTCGCGCTGACTTAAATCGCGATGGTTATTGCTCGCCGCTAGACAACCCGATAGTTGCAGCGCATCTTTCGAAGCCGACGGTCGTGACGCCGGCTGTGTTGAGCACTGACCCTCCGGCCTTGGGATGCCCGTAGGGCGCTGATACGCGCAAGCGCGTATTCGAGAGCAAGCTGGAGTCATGGCGGGACTCGGGTGTTGGGCTTGGTTAGCAATGTGGTTCCCACTCTCGCATGTTAACGCTCGGTATCTTTGTCAGGCCGCCGAATTAGCTTCGCACAGCGGCACTGTTACTCCAAGCTCTCCTGCTCTCCGCCCTCAGGAGCCTTGAAGTACGCATCATCGACCACGTAGAGGGTTGCTGATCGATCTTGCACCCCGATGCGGTGTTCGAAGAGCAGGTCCAGCAGGCGGTCACCGTCGATCAAGCCAATTGGCGCGGCACCCCGGAAGATGGCAGCTTCGGCGCAATTCTTCGCAAAATCGCCGGTGGTAATGATCGTTCCCTGATACGCGTTGTGATACGGCAGTGCGCCGCGCAGCTGGTCTATGACTTTCCGGTGAATGTTCCCCAGATGTCGCTTGACTTGAACAACCTCGCGGATGGTGGTAATGCCAAACTGCACGGTCGCAACCACATCAACGCCCTTGTCCCCGGACTGCTTCGTTACCACCACATCCTCGTAGCCCATTGCCGTCAGCAGCTCTCCAACCAGATGCTCAAAGCGGTAGGGGTGCATGGCCGCCAGTCGCTCGCGCAATGCAGTCCGCTGAGTACTGTTGAAGCTTTGCACAGCCCTCAACGCCGACTGCAAAGGATCATCTGCAGGCCCCTCCTTCAACCAGTCTAAACCGGCGGCAGTCGCGGAATACGCGAGTCTGTCACGATTGATGAGGCCACGGTCGATGAGGTCCTTCAGCCGGCCCCTCAGTGCGGCCTTGATGCTGGCATCCGCCTGGAACTTGGAGTGGTCCCGCACCCATGCCGACCATTCCGGGTAGAGGTCACCGAATTTTCCATGCGTCTTGGCAGCGACAATGCTCAAGGCCGTGAGCATTCCTTCCTCCACGTCAAGGAAGCGCATGGCCGCAGGATCGCTCTGAATAAACTGCTGTCCAAGGTCTGTCAGTCGATATAGGTTTTGCCCATCGGGCTCCGCCAAATCGTAACATCGAATCAAGAAATCGGGACCATGGATATATCGCGGATTAACCCGATGCTCGCTCTCGACCCAGAACCGTCGAGCAAGTTCTGCCATATCGCCGTCCAGCCGCTCCGCGATCCATTTCTCTGGAACTGACCAATCAAGGGTCGCTTGCGGTGTGCCGGTTAGTTCCCGAATCGTGTTGATGAATCGCCTGATTGTGTCTGGCGGTAGTCCAGGGTAGACCTTCAGCACCTCGCGCACGACCGACAGCGGCTGAAACCAAGGGACGCGGACCTTGTACTGATCCTTCATTTTGATCGCAATCTCCATGCCAATCTCCGTCAAATCAGAAACGCTGGATTAAGTTGATAAACACTCCGGCGAATGTGATGTTCTTATGGCTCGGCAGTCTCGCCCCGCACGTGCGGAAGCTAACGGAACATGATGTCGAGGGACTACACATTGCCCGCTGGTCCGGAGAACGCTGCAACTACAGTCTCCTGCGGAATCCGCTCCTGCTCGATCCGCAAATTGTGCGCCATACAAAGCAAGAGGGCATTTGTTTCGCTTTGTGTAAGGTGTGGAGGAACAGTTTGAAGCGTACGACCGTTTCCAGGGACAGCCAGGTGTCGCCACGCCGCAACTGTGGCTTCATCCATGAATACGCTGTGCGCCTGCGGGAACAACGCCCGCAGAGCCGACAGAATGGTCAACCCTTCCACGTCGAGGTCGCCCCAGTACGCGACGACTGCTCTGCCCAGCCACGGTACGTAACGCAGCAGCGAAAGGCCATTTCCCAGACCCCCAAGTGCGATGGCATAGCGCCCACTTGGGGTGGTTAGCAGGTTTACCTTGTTCTCCACAATGATTACTGGAACCCCCTCTAGGTGCCATTCTCCAAGCGTGTGGAGCGGCACGGACACTACTTCGCAGGGGAACCCCAGCCGCTGTCGAATTTGTGAGTCAAGAAATCGGACCAGCAGATGTGGTTCGGCGTAGCGAAGGCCATAGCGCCGCTCAAAGTGCTCTTCATCCGCTCGAATTGTCTGGGGCGGAAGGATCCTGTCGAGCCACTGCCGCAGCACCTTCTGATGCCGCTCGACAAACTTTGTGTCGACGGATACGGGCAGCTCGCGTGCAAAGCATCCCGGGCGAGGCGTGCGCTGCAAGACGTCGACGACTTCCAGCAGACCCTTCACTTCTGGTGCGAGTTCCGTTAGCGCGGCAGTGTTGGATTGAATCCAGTCATCCAGCTCGGTGTGCCGGGTACGGATCGCGGAAACGGCCTCCTTGAATAGGCCAAAGTCCTGTGCCCGACCGGTCAAGCGCAGGAAGTCCTCTTGCGTCTCGATGAGTATCCGAGACGGGAACAGGTTCCGACCAAAACGACGCGAATTGATCTCCCGCCATTCCACAGTGTATCCGAGGCCCAATACTTCCTTAGATGAGTCGCGCAGTTCCCGCACCGCGTTGATGGCGGCGGGCGATTCTGGGTCAGGGCTCCTCTGGGACGGAATAACGCGGGGGAAGAACGAATCGCCATTGAGCCACGTCCGTACAAACTCGCCATAGAGGTTTTTGGCCTTTCGCCGAATGTCCTCAGGCTTGATCACGCTGACACCCTCGCGGTGGCGCCGTTCGGCGGTGCGTTGACCATGGCCTCGTCGAACTCCCGCGCAGTCATGGTGAAGATTTCTGAGCAATTCGTGTGAGCGTCCTTGATCACATGCAAATAGCAACCCACGTGTGGTTCGGTTACGCGGGCTTTGGCGTCCAAGGGGGCCACGATCAGCAACTGGAGCCCGAAGCGTTTGAAGAGCTCCAGCGCGTATTCGGAGTATTGGTCGTCAATCTTCGAGAACATCTCGTCGACAATAACGAAGCGGAACCGATCACTTGCCGGCCGCATCGGATCTAAGTCGTACTGGTAGGCGATGGCGGCCACGAGGATTGTGAAGGCGAGCTTGGCCTTCTCGCCGCCGGATTGCCCGGCGCTATCCTCGTAATATGCGCGCTCGCGCTCCGTCTGGGCTTCAAGTTCGCGCGCCACAAAGTCAAACCACCGCCGCACATCTGTGACTTTTTCGCACCATCGTGTCTCATCTCGCAGCCGTGCCAGAAACTTCTCAATCCGCAAGTACCGCGCTTCGTCAGCCTCAAGCGTTCCTTCGAAGGTGCCAGCGAGGCATTCCCGCAGAGCGTCACGGAATTCCAGGATCTCGCGATCGCGCACGTCCCTCGGCTCCAATCGCATAAAAGTCCCTGGCCGATACTCGAGCTGCCGGAGCGACTGGTTTAGCAGGTCGATCTTGCTGACGATCTCGGTGCGCTCGTTCTGAAAGGCGCCGTTGAGCAGCCCGATTTCATGGATGACCTTCTCGTTCATGTGCTCTTTGAAGCGGGCCTCGTGGCGCGGAAGGTCATCGCGACGAATCTGCTCATGGAGTCCTTCGAAGCTTGCAAGGTACTCGAGCTGCGCGGCCAGTTCCGCCTGATCGTCGGGAAACTGGCGGAGATACGCGTTCATCGCCGCGAGCAGATCGTTGCTGACTGGCGCGAGTTCACCTCGCAGACGAGTCACTTCTGCGGCCATATCGGCGTTGAACACTTGTTCGACTTGGACGAGCGTCGCTACGGTGACATCCCGACTAGCCAGGGCTGCCCGAATATCCTCGAACATTTCCTGATGGCCCGGCAGGAAGCCGCTGGCCCGAATCGTCTCCAGCCGTGACTTGGCGTTGGCAATGAGCCATCGGCCTCCCCGAAGTTCGTTGGTCGCTCGCTCCTCGGCTTTGACTGTCTCATCCCGCGCCGACTCGAGTGACTGACACTGCACTTCAATTTCTGCGACACGCTTGCGCAGCGTCCGAATCACCTCGTTGTTATCCTCAAGGGTTTGTTTCTCGCGCTCCAGCGCGTCCTTTTCGCGGGCGTGACTGCCAAAATCAATGGCGTTGAAGTCTGTCACTTGGCGAACGCGCGAAGCGGCTACCTCCTGCGCTCGAAGCTCGCGTTGGTCCCTCTCGAAGCTCTGGATTCGATCGTCGAGCAGCTTGATTTGCTCAGTCTGTCGGGTGATCTCCTCAGCCAGAACGCGGCGTTTTGCCCGGTTATCCCAGCCGAGCACGAAACTGCGGGGATCGGCGGTGCGTTCGCGGTCGTCCTTTTCGTGTCGCTCGCTACGCCACTTAATATGCCGCTGACGCGTAACTGCCCAATCCGCTGTCGCCTGGAACTCCTCAATGTTTTCGCAGCACCGGAGATCGAACCGTTCCTCCAATTCGGCTTTGACCCATGGCAAAAGGGGATGGCCTTCACGCAAATCGAGCTTGCGGAGTAGGGACTGGGCCTGGATTGCCGGTCGATTTCGCACCGGCCCCAATCGCTCGCCGACCTTCACGTAATGCAGACGTTGGCCTTGGCCATGCCCGTCACGAAGTCGCGTACGGTCGATATATGCCGAAACCACCGCGTAATGCCGGGTGGGAACCAGCAGACTCAGGGCGAAGCTGCGCAGGACCATTTCAGCGGAGGCCTGCCACTCCCGCTGGTCGGGCTTGACTGCCACTAGTTCTGCGACGAAAGGCAGATCCTTCTCAGCGATGCGGAGATCGTCACTTAGGCGCCCTCTGATCGCTGCCAAACCTCCGGGAAGGTTGCCTTGTCGCTGGTTGAGAGATTCGAGTTCTTGCGTATCAATCATTTTTTGCCGATTGAGCTCGGCACGTTGCACGACGGTGTCATCGCGCTGCTTTTCCGATGTGGCAATCCTCTCGCTGATGCGCGCCTCTGTTGCCAACACTCTCACAATGGCTGCGTCGAATGATGCAGAATTGTGGACATCCGAGGGCAGGCCCAGGTCTCGGAGATCAGCGCAGAACGTGTGCCAGGCGTTCTCCTTCCTGCGGAGAAGGTCGTCTTCACGCGCGATCAGCAAGGGGAGTTGCTTGAGGCGGTCTCCGCCTGCCTGCTCGATCTCATTCGTCAGCCGTCGATTCTCCTCTCGCCGCTCTTTCAGCGACTCAGTCTGCTCCTGCTTGGTCTTGGCCAGCCGGACAAGCTCTTGTTCCTTGGCCTCGCAGGCAGGCACGAATAGGTCGATGGTAGCTTGGCGGAAGTAAGCGTCCGCCGCGGCTTGGACCCGCTCAGCTTTGGTCAGCGCCGCCGCCTTGCTGGTGTAGGCCTTGCCGTGCTTCACCACTGGGCCAAGAAGTGAGAACTGCTTGCGTACCCGGACCAAGCTCTGGTGAGCCTCGCTGAGTTGGGCAAAATGGCTCTGCAGGCTCTCTATCTTCTCCCGCCAAGGCTTTGCCTCCAGCATGTGGTCACGAATGAAATGGTTGAGGCTCTGGATGTCCTTAACGGCAACGGTCTGGTTAAACATATCCATCGCCTTGGGCCGTACACCGGTGATTCGCTGGAACCAGCTAAAGTACTCGACATACTTGGTCGTGGCCCGGAATCCGCGCTTCTCCAGTTGCTGGCGAACGCGCTCGGTCCCCTGCAATTTCGCGCAATGCTCGGCGATGGACATCTCCGTATTGGCTAGGCAGTACACCTTCTCAGGGGCGCCATCACCTGCCAGATAGAGCACTTGGGCGACGGTGAACACCTCATTTCGGTCGTTTCGGAAACAGGCCAGAATCGCCGAATAGTGCTTGCCGTCGCCGCGCAGGAATTGGACTTCGGCGCGGTTGTCGTCGTCACGGCTGAATCGGCCGTACGCGCCCTTGATGTAGGTGCGCTCATCCCGCTCCTGCTTGTGTGCGCCCGCTGCGACGTTGTAGTTGCGCACGACCGGGCGAACCAATAACGTCAGGACGGCATCAACCAGCGTGGACTTTCCAGATCCATTCTGGCCTATCAGCAGCGTCGTAGCACCGACCGGACGCACCACGTGGACTTGCCCTTGAGTGCTGTCAAAAGTGCCCCAATTATAGAGCTCGACCCTATCAAGGCGGAATCCGGAAGCTGCAGGAGCTACGCCAGCGAACAGGCTATTCATTGCTCTCATCCCCGCCTGGCTTTTCCTCGCCTTTGGTGACAGCAGCTGCCAGTTGCATTCTAAGACCTTCGAGTTCCGTTACCGGGAGGCGTGCCTTGAGGATTCTGCGGATTTCCCAGGCCTCGGGGTTCTCAGCGAACTTCCGGATGTAGCCCAGATCCTCGACCTTGCGAAGTACGCTGGCGAATTCCCTTTGCTGGCGCACCTCATCGTGTCCGGGAGGAAAGAAGACTCGCCACTGGTCAAACAGGGCTGTTGTTTCCAACACGCAGCGCTCATTGTGCAGGTCGTTATCCTCAAACCGCCGCAACTCGTCGCGCAACAACACGCACAGAATGGTCGGGCTATAACCAAGCGGACTGCGGCGCTGTAGGCGCGGGACATCCTCATAGCCTGCAGGACATTCGTCATCGTGCCACTGCCTGAGATAGGCATAGCCCTCGGGCTCGTCGACGACCAGCATCAGCGCCAACCGTGCGAAGTAGCTTTCCAGAGTGGATCGGGATCGCAGTACGATGTCCCACGTCTTGGCGTCGTCCATGTAGACGACGCCTTGGAGCAGTCGTACTGCCGCGATACTCCAATCCCGAAACTCCGGGGCTTTTGCTGTCTCAACGTCAGACATGTCCCCCCCATCGTGAAGCGCTGAAGTAGACCAGTGGAATGGTCACCTGAAGGTCACGCTGCAACGGGTTCTTAGCCTGGATGCACACCTGCTCAGTGTTCTGCCTGCTGATGAGTTGCCCGTCGTCCCTTGCCACCTGAAGGTATCCCAGCAGCTCGATAACTCCAACTCGTGGAGGGTAGTGATCGACAATCTGCCCAATGCTCGCAGTTCCGCGACTGCGTATGACGGCCGCGATGTGTTGCCGCATCGCGCGCCAGTCCAGGCAATGCATACCGGCGAACATGCGAAATGCTTCCAAGCGTTTTTCGTCGTCAACCGCATGCTCCGTCAAATCAATAGACGCAAAGGCCGCTGGCGTGCTCCAAAACGTCCGCGAGAGCGGCAGGTAAACCGAGATGCCGGTATCAACCTCTATCCCTACCGATTCATCCGGCGGCAAATCGGCTCGTGCAGCGGCCAGGGATCGTATCTCTACAAGAAGCTGCGCTAGCCGTTGACGGTCGGCGGCAGATCGCGAATCCAAGAGGCGCCGAAGCGTCGCCGAAAGCCGCTGGTTCGTGCGCATCACCTTCTCGGCCTCGGCGAGCAAAAGTGGAACCATTCGTCGGACCGTGGCGAGACCGTCGGTCTGCTCTGCTATCGCTTCCAGCCGGCCCAACTCCGTGATGATCTCCTGGAGCTTCTCCTGCTGGGCCGGTGAAAGGATGAAACGCACGAACTCGAAGAAGCTGACCCCCTGATCTTCCTTCTTTAGCAGGTCCTCAGAATCCAGGGCGTACTCGAGTATGCTACCCCGAGTCTCTTGCCCCTGACTCTGTCGCTGCTGCACATCCTTCGTGATCTCGCGAAAGCGATCCTCGACGGCCCTAAAATCGGCCATCAACTGCTTGAGCAGGGTTACGGCAGTGGCGAATCGCTCCCGGACGGCTGCGGGCTCATAGCGTGTGGCTACACCATCTCGCTCGACCTGGGCGATTTCCGCTTCAACTCGTGCCCGTTCCTCATGAAGGTGCCGAAGACGTACCACTGGATCGTCCGACGCCCCCGCCACCAGGTCGGCCAACGTGCTGATGACCAATCGCAGCCTTGATTCGGTCCCGACGAATCCCAGATCTTTCTGCAGCGCGCGGTCGAGGAATAAAAACACGTCCTCGGTGTGCGGCGTAAGCTGATACATGGCCTCGTTGCGGCCACCTTCCAGAAACCGGTGGAGCCATCGGCTGTCTCCCGTGCACCAGGCAGAGACATACTGTTCGGGCTTGTCACGAAGCACGTCGGGATATGCGTCGTGGATTTCCTCCTGATACTCCCTCAGACCAACGATCAATTCCGACATCGGAATCGTGAGCCGTCCGGGCTCCTTGAATTGAGCATAGAGGAAATCCACGATGAAGGGCGCATTGGGCGAACGCAGTAACCGCATGGCCGGCGAAGTCTCGAAGTAGCTGATCAACTGCGCTAACTGCATCGTTCCGAACTCCAGCAACGAGTCGTGACTGACCAACGCGCGTCGCCGCCGTCAGTTATCTCGTTAGTCCTTCGCGCGCACTTCGCATCTTGCCGCCAATCCGGCGAGCGTCATCTGGTCTTGGATTTGGTCATGCGGGATAAGCAGGTACCGCCAGGGCTTGCCGCCATTCGCGGCTGCGTGCGCCGATGCATGCTGGCACCATGTGGCGGCGGCATCTGCCTTGGCCAAGACGACCTCGTCCGTCATCTCATTCGCCCGCTTCGGCTCGCAAAGAAACTTCGTCGCATTCGTCTCGACAACAAAATCAGGCTCGTAGGATTCCTCGCGACTGTGGTGGATCTGGAAATCGCCCTTGGCCGGCTTGAACCATTTCAACACGTCTTGGTCGTTCTCGATGATCACTGCAAAGCGTCGCTCCGGATCGGAGTCGAACTTCTGAATCGGGTACAGGCATTTGCGGAACCCGCCAAAGACCATCGTGCCGATCCGATTGCGCTGCCCCTCGGGCAGGGGCACGCGAAAGTCACGCACATCCTCATTCGCCGCCGCCGAGTAGTTGTTGGCCCGCAGCGTGTGGAAGCCCCTCGTTACGATGGCCTCGTAGGCGCTCGCCGACTCTTCGAAATGCTGCTGCATCTGCGAGTGGATCAGGTTTACCAGCGATTGCTGGTGATACTGAAGGACGTTGGTTATGTCGTCCTCGTCCGTCAGGTACGTCCGCAATCGCGCCACGACCTGTCCGGCCAGTTTGTAGAGCAGGCCCGCGTGCTCATCATAGCTGATGTCGTCGAAGTCGATCAGCCCGCGAACCAGATAATCCTCGGGGCGTTTCTCCTTGATGATGCCCGACCCATCCTGCAGCCGGTATTGCTGATTCTCGTGCAGGTGCTGAATCAGAATGTCCTGGGCGACCGGCTGAAGGTTGACGTTTCGAACATCAAGATCGAAGTCCGTGTAGCGGCACGTCACCTCGCCCTTGGGCACCACAATGATCTTCGGCACGTCAATCGACAGTTCGCGGTAAAGTGCCGTCGTCTTCTGCACCACCTGCTCGACGTCCACCGTCTCAACGACACCCTCAAGCATAGCCTGCGTCGGCCGAACGATTTCCTGGACCTTCTGAACGATCTCCCGCTGAACCTCAGCGGTCTGCAACTGATCGCTGCCCTTGAGCCGTTCGTACTGCTTGATGATCTGGTAAGTCGCCTTGGCGACCTCCTGCTCTGCGGGCTTTTCGAAAAGCATCCTTTGCTCGGTAGCAGGCCGTCCAGCCGCCGCGGCACGAGCGGGAACGACGCCACCGGAAATGGCCTGCTCGAATGCGCTCTTGACCTCCACAGCTTTTCGGCCGGCCTCGGGAATATCGCGCCCGATCACCACGCCCGTGCGGATGATCGAGTTGGGATCATTCGCGTGGTCCACAATCTCCTGGAACTTGTCATGCGAGACGATGGTCAGCCGGTCCACCGCTGGCACGCCCACGCGCTTGCCATACGGCAAACGCAGACCGCGCCCGATGGACTGCTCCACGAGCGTGCGCGAGTTCGCAGCGCGCAACGGAACAATCGTAAAGAGGTTGGTCACGTCCCAGCCTTCCTTGAGCATATTGACGTGGATGACGATCTCGACCGGGTTGTCCGCGTGCTCGACGGTCAGCAACTGCTGCACGTTGTCGTCCTTCTCCTCGCCACGGATATTCGAGTGCACCTGGATGACCTTGCCCTTGTACCGGGCTTCGAAGAAGTCTTCGCCCTCAATCACCTGCTGCAGTGCGTTAGCGTGCGTCGTGTCCGTGGCCACGACCAGCATGAACGGCTTGACGATTGCCTTGTCGTTGTTGCGGGCATACACCTCCAGTTCGACCTTGGTGTTCTCATGGATGCGAATCCCGTCCTGAAGCTTGACCTTCTCCAGCCCCTCGGCTGAATAGGCGTTCGCGTCGAAGTTCTCGCGGGTCGCAACAGCTGGTTCCTTGACGAACCCATCCGTCATCGCCGACGCCAGCGGATAGCTGTAGATCACGTTTTTGAACGGCACAGACCGGCCGCCGGCCTCGACCTGCGGCGTCGCGGTCAGTTCCAGGCCGAGGATCGGCTTGAGCTCGTTGATCGCCCGGACACCGGCTGTTGCCCGGTAGCGATGGCTTTCGTCCATCAGCATCACCAGGTCATCCAGGCCCGCCAGGTAATCGAAGTAGCTCTGGCCGATGTACTCGCTCAGCCGCTTGATGCGCGGGGCGCTTCCGCCGCGCACTTCGCTGTTAATCTTCGAGATATTGAAGATGTTGACGTGGACGCCGTCGTCAAACAGACGCCCACCACGGACGCCTGTTCCGGATTCGTAGTTGTCCCCCGTAATGACCACGGGCGGGCTCGTCGTGAACTCGCCGATGCCCTTAAATACGTACTTGGGCGTATTTGGCGTGAAGTCGGCGATCAGCTTGTTGTAGATCGTTAGGTTCGGCGCGAGCACGAAGAAATTGCTGATGCCTTCCGACTGGTACAGGTAGGCGATGAACGCGCCCATCAGCCGCGTCTTGCCGACGCCCGTGGCCAAGGCAAAGCACAGCGAAGGAAACTCCCGTTCGAAATCCTCCACCGTCGGAAACTCGCTCTTGATCGTCTGCAGCGCTACAGCCGCATCGGCATCCTTGGCCAGGGCCACGATGTCGCATATGCGGGCGAGAATCTCAAGCGATTCGCGCTGAGGTGGCCGGAGGCTCAGTCGATTGCTGATGGCATTAACGTGTTGAATTGCCATTACCGCTTGCCTCCCTTTGCCGATGCGGCACTCAGGTCGAACAGCGTGGGACCTGCGTTCTGTGGCTTGCCCTTGCCGAACTTCCTGGTGGTCTTGTCGACCGATGCGGCTTGCTCGCCTCCGTTTGTGGCCGGGGGCTCTACCGTGGGCGGTGCCGCTGGGAGGTTCTTGATTTCCAACGAGTAATCGTCGTGGCCCCATTCGCATTTCTTCAGGACTGCCTTGGGGATCTTCTTCACGGTGAGGTTCTCGAACTGGGTGACATCACAGCGGAAGGCGCCGCAGCAGATCAGCAGGCTACGGCTTGGGCCGACTTCGTCGCTGATCTTGGCGAGCATTTCCTTGGTCATCATCTGCGTGGTGACATAGATGAAGTCGCTCTCGGAGCTTCGGCCCTGCTGCCAGTAAACCTCGGAGTTCGGGTCGAACACAAAGCCCTCCAGCTTGCACATGGCCTCGGCCAGCATTAACGCGTTGAACTCGGGGTTGATGACTGGATTACCCCATTCGTCTTCTACGATAAGCGACGGCCCAAGCCGGTAGTAGCGGAAGCCGCCGCCGCCCTTCCAGCCGGCCGCGTCAGAGATGCCGCCGCGGTCCTCGCTATCAATCACCTTCCACATGCGAGGAATGATGTGAGTGTGGCAATGCTCGCCAAGTTCGACCATGATCCAGCGGCGGCTCATCTTGTGGGCGACGGCGCCCGTCGTGCCCGACCCGGCGAAAGAGTCAAGGACGATATCGCCTGGATCGGTCGTAATCTCTATAATGCGCTTGAGCAGTCGTTCTGGTTTAGGTGTGCCGAATGGGTCGTCAGGAATCAAAACCATTTGCTCCTTTTTCGCCTCGTCCGTGTGCCCTACTTCATCGTGTGGCCACCAATTGTGCGGCGTCATGCCGGCGCGGACCTCTGAGAGAAACAGCTTGAGCGCAGGAACGGAGTTTCTGCCGTCGCGACCCCACCATAGACGATTTTCTGCAACGTGTACCCTATGTGCATCTGGCTCGTATTTCCATGCCTTCCGCGTATTCTTAATGACTTCTCCTGTATTAGGATTCACAATGTCGTAGCACAGGTTTCGCCGCTGCTTCGGCGTCGCTTGGTTCAGATAATCAACCGCCTTCCACGGGCCGCGGGGATCATCATCCGGATTCGAGTAGCGATCAATGGACTCTTGGCTGCGCGGGAGCAAGTTGTTAGCGAATCTGGGCTTGGCGTAAACGAGAATGTAATCACAAATTGATGCAATACCTTTGAAGTTATTACTGACGCTGTATTTCCTCTGCCAGGTAATCCCCGCCCGAAACTTTTCTCTGCCAAACAGCTCGTCCATAAGCACTTTGGCGTAATGCCCTTCGTTGTCATCTAGATTCACCCATAGCGCGCCGTCTTCGGCAAGCAGCCGCCACAGTACCTCCAAGCGATCACGCATCAGCGACAGCCACAGCGAATGCTCAACACCATCGTCGTAATGCGTAAATGCTGAGCCGGTGTTGTACGGCGGGTCGATGTAAATGCATTTGATCCTGCCCGTAAACTCTTGCTCCAGTGCCTTGAGGGCAAGTAAGTTATCGCCAAAGATCAGCCGGTTGTCGAAGAGGTCATTTTCGCTAACCCGGTGGGCGGCGTGGTACGACTTCTCCGGCTCCTCCAGCAGGATGCGCGGCTCAAGCTTTGGCCGGTTCTCCTTCCCGATCCAGGTCAGTTCCAATTTCGTCTGCTTCTGGGCCATGTCGGTTTATCCCTGCTTCAGTTGGTCCGTCAACTGATAGCCTTTTTGTGTGACTTCAAACACCTCTCCTTTGTACCCGCGATCTCTAACGAGAGCGCAGTCGCGCAGCTCCTGAAGAGCTCCCTCCCATCGTGCTATTTCTCGGCCTGAGTTGTCCACACACATGTTCTGACCCGCCGCCTGAACGATTGCTCCGCCCATGTGACGGACGCAGAGAATCTTCCCATCGTGGCCAGCCGCAGCAAGTAGAAGGCGCCGAGCATCTTCTGAGAGGCGTGTTTGCAAGGACAATCGCTCTTCGATCAAGTCTGACGAAGGAACATCAGGCAACAACGCATCTTGCACTTTCATCGCAAGCTGGCGCGCGAAGAGCGCTTTGAACTCCACGTGTGAGCCGTATTCATGGAACAAACTCTTGCCTTTGTAGCTTTGTTTGAAGGCTGTCAAGGCGGCGTACTGAACTTGGTCGATGCTGCTGGGCATGACCGGCGTATTCGAAAAGTACAGCATCGCAGGTTTGCCAGCGTTGACGTGTTCGTTGATTTCTTCAACGGTCCCGCTCTCGGCCTTGCCCGTGTCAGTTCCGAGCCGCGTCCAGAAGACAGCCACCAGAAGGTCGCAGTCCCGAACCATCTGTTGGTTTAGCGCTTCTTGCGGCCGTGCACCGATGGTCGGCACGCTGTGAGTTTCCCAGCCGATCGGAAGCAGAACAACCTGAGTTTTTTTGGAATGCACGACATTCCACTCGTGGATTACTTCGCGAATCATGCCACGTTCAGTTTGTACGTCGCTTGGCGTGGCAATCATGACTCGAAACACCATCGCTGGGTAGCTCATCGTAACTCCCGCCGACTCGCCGGGCTGCATGGCAGCACTTACTCCCCATTTCCAATCACAACGCGAGGCTCCACGTTCGGTGGATTTCGCATTCCGACGCTAATCAGTTCGAACTGCCAATTGCTTCTTGCCATCTCGATGCCCTTAGTTAGGACTTCAGATAATTCTGCTCCTGTGACGTGGGATATAGCAGCCCCCAAGCCCGGTGCGTGTTCGCGTCGTAAAACCCCAAGACACCCCCGCGAGGCCGCTCCCCATTAACTGTAAATCGCGGCAACGCATCCATGATAGGGTCCTTTGCAAAAGGTATATGGATCATGCTCCCCGTGCCGTTGGCGATTCTCGAACTCAGAGCGTTTGGCCAATAACCTGACAGGAGGCGCGGATACAGGATGACTTGATGATCAACGTAGGTCACAATTAAGGGCATTTTGTAAACGTCTATTGCCTGCTCAATCTCGTATGTGAGCATGCTTCCCGTCTTGCGAGTTTGCGGGCTAAGGACAACGAGCATGTTCTTCGATGCGCGCAGGCGCTCTTGAATGCGAGCTTCGAGCGTTGCGCGCTTACTTGTGTCTCGAACAGCGTCAGTCTTTTCATGGCTGTTGACAAATCTGAAGTCGATGTGCTTGTGGGCGTCCCATGCCTGAATCGTGCTGTAGTAACGAAAGTCAGACTTGGTGGGATCCGTCTGACCCAACCCGTCGAAGGCCACGTAAGTTCCAGTGCGGTTCGCCATAGTTATCTCCAGTCCCGCTGGATCGTCGTGAGGTCGATACTATCACGCTTGCTTTTCGGGAGGACGATCCTAATGTCGTTTGTGATCTTCCGTTTTCTGCTTTCTTCGAATATTGCCAACAGGATAAGATCAACGATGATGTTTGGCTTGACACTTGTTCGACCGAGGCCGCTGCCGAGTAGCGGTATGTTTACAGGGCGGCCAGCGCAGACGGTGCGCGCTCGGGAAAGAAGACCACGTACTGCGCGCTGGAGGTCATCTGATGTCGCTGATGCTTCCAACGTCTTTACGTCCGTCTTCGTAAGCGCGACACAGAGAAAGTCGTGTCCCTGCGTAGAGACAGCTGCCGTAGTGCCAACGGAATATCGCTTGTGCTTACCGGGTGTGGGGCGGGTTGAAACCGTTTCCTCGGGTTCCGTTGCCGCTAGATCACGTGCCACCTGAGCGTCCCAGTCGGCGACGTTTCCGGCCCAGCATTGGGTTAGCATGATGCCGTGGAGGGTGTTCATGGCAACGTGCTTATCGTCAACAGTGCTGTCGAAGAAGTCGTTCACGGAGATTGCCTTGCAACCGTCCTGGGCAAAGAGGTCGCCGATGAGCACGGTAATTTTGGCATCAATGGCATTACTTCTAATTGTTACGGATTGCCTCAAAAAGCCTGTCACCCCAAGTCCATCGATAATAAACCAAAGTCCACCGACGAGCGCGCCGAGGAGCAGAAAGAGGAGGAAGCCGATTCGGGTAGTATCTGGTGGTCCAAGGCCATAATAGGCTTCGAAGAAGAGCCATACCAAACCGATTCCGCCAAGGAGCGATTGCACGAGGTGCAACCAGGTTCTTTTTAGGTAGGAAAGAAGCTCAATCATTGGAGTTTCCACCGCATCGTGAACAGCGCTTGAGTTTCACTACGATGTTTGAGTTGTTTTTCGATCTTCCCGATCAGTTCTTCCCGCTGCTGGTCGATAGCGTCCTGGGCGTCGAACAGTTCGCGCCGCTTGCCGTTGCGACGACGTTCAAGATCGCGCAATTGCTTCTGGTGAACCAGCTTATCCTGCAATGATTGGGCGAGTGCGGCGGACCGGCGGAATTCACGAATCTGCTTGTCGAGTTCTTTGATCTCGTGTTCGAGCGAGAGCTTGAGGTCCTCGCTCCACCGGTCCAGCTTGAGGACTTCTTCGTCAAAGAAGCGGGCGTTGCGCGTGTCGATCTCGCCCAGGCGAGCGGCGACCTCCACTTCACGCAGATCGGATAGGTCAGGAGCGTCTGGGTGCTCGGGGCCGAGCACAGCCGGTAGCGTCATCAGTTTGCGGCAGATCTCGTCGTCGAGTACCTGCTTGTGATCGGTCCTGGCGGCGAAGATGAGGAACTCGTCCACTTCCACGGCTGAGACGGCGAGCTGGGACACCTCCAGCCAGCCCGATTGCCCTACCAGCGGCTCGATCACGCTGATCTTCGATAAGTGGCCGCTATAGTCAAACGTGATTTCAGCAGTAGGCAGTTTTCGCCCGACGGCACGCTCGATGAGCAGCAGAGCCAAAGGATGATCCGGGCGGTAGAAGTGCTCCTCGGCCGTCTCCGCAGCCTTCCAGTCGAGGTTGTACCACCCCGGCCGGGCCTCAGTTCCGGCGTAGCGGAAACGGGGCAACTCGGGATCGAATTGCGCTTGGCCATTGAGCTCAACCCGGGTCAGGTCGAGCAGCCAGCGCTCCCGCTGTGACAGGCATTCGAGCGTTCGCTCTTGACTGATCTTGAGGCGGCTGCGGACGTCCTCATCGAAATGCTCCAGCAGTGCCTGCCGCGTAGCAGCCAAGCGAGCCTGGATCTTGGCGTCGAGCTCCGCCTGCAGCGCGTCGAACGCGGCCTGAATATCGGCGTTGGTTCGGCACGTCTGGTAGACCTCGGCGATGCGCCGCTCGATGTCCACGCCGGACTCCAGCGCCCCGAGCACTTCGTCGGATGCTCCGAAGACGCCGTCAAAGAGACGGAACTTCTCACTGAGCAGTTCGTACACGCGCTTGTCGGCCTCATTGCGGCGGTTGAGAAAGTTGACGACGACCACGTCATGCTTCTGGCCGTACCGGTGGCACCGGCCGATGCGTTGCTCGATGCGCTGCGGGTTCCACGGCAGGTCGAAGTTGACGACCAGCGAGCAGAACTGGAGGTTGACGCCCTCGGCGGCTGCTTCAGTAGCGACGAGAATCGTGGCCTCGTCGCGGAAGTGCTCGACGATGGCTGCCTTCATGTCGACAGCGCGGGACCCAGTAACTCGATCCGTTGCCTGGTGTTTGGCCAGCCAGCGCTGGTAGATGTCGGCATGGTGCGCCTGGTTGTTTGTGCCGTTGATCGTAGCGACCTGGCCATCGTAGCCGTTGGCGGTGAGCAGGTCGTACAGGTAAATCTGCGTTTCGCGCGATTCGGTGAAGATGACGGCCTTGCGGGCGGCCCCAAGCGCTTCGGCCTTGGCGAAGGCGATCCTGAGGGCGGGCAGCAGCGTTTCGCCTTTGGCGTTGTGGCCGATGCGGGCGGCGAGTTCGGCGTAGCGGCGCAGGTCGTTCAACTCACCCTTGAGCTTCTCTGCGTCGACCTCGCCGCCGTTGTCTTCTTCGGCATCCTCCCCGCACTCGTCCACCAGTTCGTCGATTCCCTCCAGGTCCTCGTCATCGAGCAAGTCGAGATGATCGCGGAAATTCTCCAGGCGATCGGCGAGACGACGCAATGTGCGGGCGATGGCGAACGTGGATGATGCCAGCAGTTTTCGCAACACCATTGTGATGAGCTGCCGCTGGCTGGCAGGCAGGGCGTAGAGCACCTCCCGTTGCAGGTACGTGGTGATGTCGTCGTAGAGCGCCTGCTCCTGGTCGGTGGGCAGAAACTCCTGGGTGATCGGCACGCGATTCGTGAACGGGATGTATTCAATCACTTGCTTGCGCAGCGCGCGGGTGCAGACGGGAGCGATCCGCTGCTTCAACTGCACATTGCGGGTGACTTCGTCCGCGGTGTTGATGAACTGCTCGCGGAATGATGCGATATCGCCGAACACGTGTGCGTCGATCACGCTAACCAGGCTGAACAGCTCCAGCAGCGAATTCTGCAGCGGCGTGGCGGTGAGCAGGAGCTTGGGGGCCTTTCCGACTGCCTCCGTGATGCGGTGGGCCATCGTCTTGCGGGCAGCCGGGTTGTTCTGCAGCCGCGTGCGTGAGCGGTGGACATTCCGAAGACGATGGGCCTCATCAACGACCACCACATCCCAGGGAACCTGAGCGACCTCCGCCGCCCGGGCGGCTGCGAAGTTGTACGAGCAGATGACCGCCTTGTCCTTCTGGGCGAACGGATTGCCGCCGCCGTTCTTGCGTGAGCGCCCGACAACTTGGGAATCCAGCACCTCAGCCGGGATGAAGAACTTCTCGCTCAGCTCCTGCTGCCACTGCTTGCGGATCATCGCAGGCACGACAATGAGGATACGCCGCCGGCGCTCAGCCCACTTCTGGGAAAGCACGATGCCCGCCTCGACGGTCTTGCCTAGGCCGACCTCGTCGGCCAGGATCGCGCCATTGGTGAACGGTGAACGAAGGGCGAAAAGGGCAGCATCAATCTGGTGGGGGTTGAGGTCAACCCGCGCATTTGCGATGGACCGCGAAAGCGCGGTGATGTCGCCGCCGGACCCGCGAAGCGTCAAGGCATGCGCCCAATACTGGCTGTGGTAGGCTGTGTACCTCACGGCCCACCCCCGCGGCGGCTCATTGACCTGTGTATTGCTGCAATACCGCTGCACGCGGAACTGTGTCGGCGGCAACCTGGCCACAGGTATTGGGCGCGGCTTATGGGGGGACGGAGGACGCCGCAAACGTCAGGTGGTGGACAATCAATAGATGGTCGGGTACCCACCGGCGACAACTCCGCTGGTCAAATTGCCCAGGTTCACACATGCGGGTGCCGCTTGCATCAGTTTGCGAACCCCGCATGCTTGCATGATGTTTCCCGACCAAAGGAAGGACGAGCATAACAAGCCTGCAAGCCACCTTCAACCAGGGCTGCTCTCGCCGAATACGGCATGGACCGCAACCGCGCCGCCCTGGGGCCTGATCAGGGAAGGTCATGCCGCGTCTCTAGAACGGCTCGCGACATGATCAAGCCAAAAGGGGGCTTCACGACGCGTTCGGCCGGCACGGGGAGCCCTTCTTTGTGCCACTCGATTTAGGAGCCGATTGAGGAGGGCGACCTTTCCGAGCGGGTCCGGCGCCGGGCGTCGGAACTGGCCCGGGACGCTGACCAGCGGATCCCCCCGGCCAGCCAACCGGTAGATGGGGCTGTGCTGGCGAGCTGTCGGCCCTTTAGGATGGTCGATTCTCGCTTGTCCCGAATTGTCCAATAACACCATTTTTCTTCTACAGAATCCGGCCAAGCGTGAGCCGGTCGGTATCCGAAATACTCATTGCCTTGGTTGATTCCTAAGGAAACGTAGGCGATATTTGCTCCGCCGGTCAGGATCAGTCTGGGCCTCAGTGCCTTGTGCTTGCGACGCAGGTGATCATGCGGCTGCATGGAATCGTCAATCCCGAAGTCTGGAACCGGATTGGCGTCAAGCTACTTCCCAAGCTGCGGAATGGCCGCCAGCTTCAACTGGGCATCGACTTTTCTTGGCAAGTCGAGCAGGGGGAAGTTGTGTCGATTCAGGCAGAGATTCAGCAAGCACTTACGGACCTTCAGTTGACCGAACGTGTGCGGATTTCAGTTGAGTAGACCCGCATGGCCGCAGGCTAAGTCGGATTGATGACCCTGGAGGGGCTGATCATGGACGAGAATATCCCGGTTACATACGGACCGCCACCTCAGTCTTGGCTTTGGGATTCCAGGCCGCTTGAGGAGAATTCGTGGGGTAACATACTGGGATTCGACGATCACAGCACTTCTGGGGACATCATTGACATGCGACTCTGGCTGCGTCCGGACGTTCAATTGGTCAATGAACTGCCAATGTACGTTCCCGCACACGCTCCGTTACCTCCATTTTTCAAGAATGGCGGTATGCGGCGCTGTTATCGGCCCTCTGACGAGGACTTGGAGATCGTCAGGAGGTGTTTCCCCCAGGCGGCCAATCCATCTGCACCACCCTGGATGCAGGTTGAGGCGAAACTGGTCGCGGCTGGTCGTTCGCGCGAGGAGCTCTTACGACTCAACGCACCGACTTTGCTGAAGTTGATTGATGCAATGACACCTCGCAAGACCACGAAGGCTGGTCGGAGGCCCGATACAGATCCAGAATTCGATGAACGCGTCTCAGACGCCTGGAATTCGGGTCAGCATACGAGTCATTCTACACTTGCCAACGAGATGGGCATTTCGGTCCCGGAAGTACGTCGGGCCCTGGATCGTCATCGGAAGCGATAGGAATAGCTTGTCAACAAATTCCGCATTCTTCCGACACTTCAGTCCTCCCAATTCCTAGTATCACCCTCCAGGACTGCTCGGTGCCGCTCTCTGGAATAATCCGGATGGAATGCGGAAGGGATAATTCCTTCCAAACCTCGGATTAGGATCCACCTGCAAGTTGGCCCTGCTTTTGGCGGGCGCTTTCAATCGACAGCTCTCGGTGGCTGTACAGCTTGTGCCACGAATAGGTTTGATCTGGGCGTGCGCAGAGTAGCTGACTCGCCTGATTCCTGTTCAGAGTTGGTCGACTTAATGCAGCGGCTATTCAAAAGCGCTGAACGCAAACTGGGTATGGTGAGTAAGCAGAGTCAGAGGACTTGTGCCACCCAAGGAATTTGCAGTTCCTGAAAGCTGCGGAATACAGGAAAGGACACACATGGCCAAGCTGATCACACTTTCGGAGGCAGCAAAGGCACTAGGCCTCAGTATTCGCAAGGTTCGGCGTGATGCACTGACCGGCCACTTTGCCCCAGCCTTGGTGCGCTTTGGGCGTGCAGTACGAATCCGTGAGAGCGAGCTGCGCGAGTGGATTGAAGCAGGATGTCCTCATCGGGACGCTTGGGACCCTTCACACGGGGATCGTGGCGATGTCTAGTGACCTGAGATCCGAACGCCTTCCGCCGATGGCCATGGGTGCTGCCGATGCGGCGAGGTTAATTGGTTGCTCCCGCTCCCATTGGTTAAGGATGGACTTTGAGGGACGGACTCCGACCAGTTTCACATTTGGAAGCCGCCGCCTGTGGCGACTGACCGATCTCGAGGCGTGGGTGGCGGCTGGCTTTCCTGCCCGGGCCGAAGTCGTCCCGGTCGAGGAAGGGGAGGAGTGATCGTGGGCTACGTACGCTGTACATCGAGCCGCCCATGCCCAATCTGCGGTAGGAAAAAGTACTGCAGCACGTCGAAAGACGGAGCGATCGCCTTTTGCACACGTGCGAGAGAAGGCGCGAAGAAGTACATCGACGGCGCCAATGCCTGGATGCACGTGATCGATTCTTCAAGGCTGGCGACATGGCAGGCGTCCGGTCCGAAGCCGGTCCTTCCTTCTCAGGGACTCACTGTACTGGCCGCCAAGTATTCCGCCGCCATCACGCCACAGCAAATTGCGCAGTTGGCTGGGCGCTTTCGCGTAGCTGACGAGGTGCTGCGCCGGTTCGGAGTTGGTTGGGACAGCCGAGCTTGGACGGCGCCTCAATTCGATGCACAGCGCCACATCGTCGGCATTCACCGACGCTTTCCAACCGGCGAGAAACGAATGGTGACCGGCAGTAGGCTCGGCCTATTCATCCCATCAGGAATTGAGGATGCAGACACCGTGCTTGCGCCGGAAGGCTGGAGCGACGCATGTGCACTCCTCAATCTTGGGTTCGCTGCCGTGGGGCGACCCGGAAACAATCACGCCCGCGTGATCCTGAGCCAGTTCTTCCGCGGACGTCATGCTGTCGTCATCGGTGACAATGACGCGCGGGACCTTTCAGGACGGCGCCCAGGTGAATACGGCGCTGACCGACTGTGCCTCGCTCTTTTTCCCGTTGCCCGAAGCTTGAAACTGATCTTCCCGCGTTTACCGCACAAAGACATCCGCGACGAAATCGCCGCCGGCCTGACGCAGACGGATCTGCGCCGCCGCATTGAGATGTCACCTTTGTGGAACCCCACCATGCTCGATGCCAAAGTGCTCATCGATCAGCCGGTGGTTCCCGAGAGCATCACGGAGGACACCACCGTTGCCTGCTTCGAACTGCTCGCTTGACACTCGCCGATTCGATGTCGTAATTCCAGTGAGCTCGAAACCGTCGTTGAAGGGCAACCTTCGGATCATGGTCGTACTCCGAGTGGCGGACAACGACGTTGCAAGCGAGACCGTCAGCCTAGGGTCCAACCGGTCCAAAAAGGAGACAGCAAGAAGGTGGGCCGAGCGATTCTGCATCGATTACGACAAGTTGTACGAAAACCTCGGGAAGCTCGCGCTCGGGATCGTGGCACAGCAGTCACGCCGAGCACAAGAGCACAGAAAAACCGCCGAGCATTGCACGCTGCGCATCACGGATGTTGCAGAAGCATGCCTTATTCGGCTAGCGCTCAAATGGCACGAGGGATACACTGTCGTATACAGCGGCGATAAAGGCCGCAAGATTAAGGTGACTGACCTCTGGCGTCACCATCTGAACAGCGACATCGACCGGGTGTCTGAAACAGTTGAGGCCTTGCGTGATGGCCCGCTAACGCATGCCCAGCACGTCAACCTGTTCAAGAACGCGATTCTCGTCGCTGCTGAGGCAATCATTGCCAGGTTGCCTGATATTCAACGGTCAGAGATTGCAGACCCGACGCTCGATCGCGAAAACCTCATCGGGCGCATTTCCGCATGCCTAATTCAGCCGCGCGTTCATCGCGAAACGAACTCAATCTCGCAGTCTATTCTGAATTGGGCGTTCGAAATCGAGCCCTCGACTGCCTGGTTGACTTGCTACTCATTGCCTGTTGCCGGACGATTCCAGGAGGGGGAACGGGTACCTGAGATCGCGGTCAAGCTTGCATGGCTGACCCAGGAACTGCGCTATTGTTCAGCCAAGCGGCTCGCGACAGACCTTCGTGGTGCAAAGTTGGCTGAAACCGACAAGACGATTCGACTTTCCGGCAGGACAGTTTGGCGAGTTGCCATCATCAGCCCCGTCGTAGTCGAAAGTTCGCAAACGAGGGAAGACGAGCATGCTATTCCCGTTAAGAAAGTCTATTGAAGAGGGGCCTCGCGCCCGCAACAAGTCTGTCGGCATGTCGCCGTTCCATCTGAGTTCAGCGGTAGGTGTAACAACGTTTCATGATGAGCAGCAGCGCATGATCGAAGCGCTCGTCGCTGGCCGCGACGCGCTCATGATCGTGCGTACCGGCTTCGGCAAGACCGCTGTCTTTCAGGCGGCTGGACTCGCCATCGGCGGCGTCACCGTCGTCGTCTACCCGCTCAGGGCGCTGATTGCTGATCAGCTCGATCGCTTCCAGCGGCTGGGCATACCCGCCCGCCCTTGGAATTCCGACTGCTCGAATCAGTCGAAGGACGAGACGGTTCACCTGCTCAGAAGCGGCTACCAGGGGTTCATCCTCACAACGCCGGAATCGTTGGACATCGGCGGCGAGTTGGCCGCACTGCTGCGCGGGCGGGTCAACTTGGTCGCAATTGACGAGGTTCACTACGTCGAGCAGGCCGGGCGGTGGAGGCATGCGTACCACACGCTGGGCACCCGGATCAGAAACCTAGAACCCCGCAACGTATTTGCGTGCACAGCGACACTCCTGCGTGCAGACGAGCCGCTGATGATTCGCGCCGTCGGACTGCGGGATCCGTTCATCGTGCGTATGCCGATCGCCAGAGAGAACCTTCGCATCCAGATCGCCTCGCGGTCGCCCGACCATCTGATCGAATTGCTAAGGCGCCACCGCGGCCAGGCGGGAATGGTCTTCTTCGCAACCACCGCCGGCGTAGATCGCATGTATTCGCGGCTCCGCAACGCTGGCTGGAAGGTGGCGCGGTACCACGGAACGAAAATGGGCGTGGCCGTCAAACGCGAGCAGCAGGCGGGCTTCATGGCCGGCATGTACCCCGTCATGTTGGCGACGAACGCCTTCGGCCTCGGCATCGATAAGGCTGACGTGCGCTGGTGCGCCCATTACGACCCGCCGGCCACGATCAGCGAATGGGTCCAGGAGTTCGGGCGGTGCGGTCGAGACGGCGCGCCTGCGGCCGTGTACGGCCTGTTCTGCAATGCCCAGGACGGCATCCGTGCACGCAAGTTTCTGATCGAAAGTGAATATCCGCCGCTGCGTCTGCTGAAGTGCGTGTGGATGTTTCTGCTCGGCGAAGTCGGCGGGTTTCGCGGTACGGCTGGTCAACTGCTGAACGCGGCTGTGCGCGCCACCGGCGACCGGACGCTTGAGAATGCGGGAAGTGCCTCGTCCGTCGCGGGGTGGCTGAAGCGCAAGCACCTCCTGGAAACCCAGCGGGCCGACGATACAGGATTCCATCGCCTGATCTACCGCGCATGCGGCGACATCGAAACCGTCAATTGGGCCGATCTGGAGCAGAAGCGCGGTCAGGCGTTGGCGCGATTTCAGGACCTCCTGGCATTGGCCAAGCTGCCCGAAACTGCAATCGCCGGCGCGATCAGCGCGTACTTCGGCGACGACGTCGAGGATTCGACAGAGATCCGCAGATGATCGCCGCACGCAGGCGTTTCAGCCTTGCATTTGTCCCCACGTTTTGCCCCTGTGTGGAGGCTCGAAGCGCGGAGAATTGCATGATTCGCAGAAAGCCCACACCGCCTTTCACAGCAACGCGGAACGCAGCAATTCGGCGTCACCCGCATCGCATCGAGCATGCTGCCCGGGGGCGGACGAACTCGCGAGGACTGTCATGGCGCGTTTGATGAAGCAGAAGTTCCGGTACCGCGGCGAACTCCGGGAAACCGACAAGTGGTACGCGGAACTCAGGAACCTGGAGGGCAAGCTGCGCCGGATCCCGCTCACGCTCGACCGGCGGCGCAGCCAGCGTGCTTGCGACGCCCTCGTGGACGCGATTGAAACGATCCGGGCCGGGGCCGTCGTGGACCCCCAACGTCTGCCGGACCTCGTCCGCGACAAGTTTCTCGAGATGCTCGCGGAGATCGACCATCCGCTGGCCCGGTCCCGTGCGACCAGCAGGCCGATCCAGGAGCACGTGGACGCCTACAACACGCACCTCGCAGCCGTCGGCGTTTCAGAGCACCACCGCAAGCAGACGATCGCTCGGCTGGAAACGATCCTGAATGCCTGCGGGTTCAACACGCTTCGCGACCTCGCCACCGAGCCGGTCGAAGAAACCCTGGAGCGGTGGAAGTCCAAAGCGCCAGGAGGTCGCAAGAAGGGCGGGATCGGGCCAAGGACGCGCAACACCTACCTCAGCAGCCTGCAGGCGTTTGTCGCGTGGTGCATGCGCACTCGGCCACGGCGCCTGGACACGAACCCGTTGGAGCACATCGAGAAGGCGAACGAGGAGGAGGACATCCGCAAGCAACGACGGGCTCTGACCGAGGACGAGATGATACGCTTGCTCCAGTTCGCGAAGCGGCGACCGATCCATGCCGCGAAGGTGATCGCCCGCGGCGAGCGGAAGGGCCAGCACGTGGCTGAGCTCGGCGACCGCTACCGTACGCTCCTGGAGCGGAAGGGCTCCGAACGGGCGCTGATCTACAAGACGCTGGTCCTGACCGGCCTGCGGGCAGGGGAGCTTCGGCGCCTGCGCTGGTGCGACGTCATGATCGACTCACCGGCGGGGCGGGACCGGCGGGGCCAGCCGCTCTTCAAGATCAGGCTGCCCGCATCCACGACCAAGGCGAAACGGATTCAGAGCCTTACACTGCGGGCCGACTTGGCCGCCGAACTCCTGGCCTGGCGCGCCGAGACGAAACCCCGAAGCACCACGGACCTCGTCTTCCACGTGCCGCTCGACCTAATCCGCCGACTCAAGAAGGATCTCGCAGCAGCCGGCATCCCGTACTCCGACGACGAAGGCCGTACGGTGGACGTGCATGCCCTGCGGCACACCAAGGCCACCTGGATGGCAATGGCGGGCGTGCCGATCCGCAAAGCCCAGGAGGAGATGCGGCACAGCACGATCACGCTGACCATGAAGGTCTACACCGACGTGAGGCTCCTCGATGACGGAGAGGCGGTTGCGGCGCTGCCGTCGCTGAGTTCCAAGCCCGCTCAGGCTGATGCATCGGGCACCTGTTGAACACGGAGAACCCCTCACGGGGCCGCACCAGCCCTGACGCTGGTGTCCCGCTCAGCGCATCCCTGACCGCGCTCAGCCCGCCGGATGCTGGCAGTTTCACGTGCCCGTTGACCCTAGGGACCTTGCCTTTGTGGATTATCGAGCGTACCTTGAACTTTGCCGATCCTCTAACGTAGGATCTGGTGAATGTCGATGGTGCGCTCAGCGATAAGATTTCAGTTTGACTTTAACAAGGCCGTGGCGGCGATGGTCTATTTCCTGCGCCGCCTTGGCCATTTGGACAAGATCAAGCTGATCAAGCTCCTTTACATAGCAGATCGAGAAAGCCTGTTGCGCCTGGGCTATCCCATTACGGGCGACCAGCCGTGTGCGATGAAATTCGGCCCTGTGCCATCGGCGTGCTTGGATACGCTAAACGGCGAACGACAAGAGGTTTTCCAGTCGGTTCACGTGGTGGACAACAGGGTGAAGATGGCTAGGACGACAGATACGTCCGACCATCTGAATGAGGCGGAGCGGGCTATTTTGGATGGCGTCATATCAAGCTATGGCCGCGTTCCAACGTGGGTGCTCGTTGAGCAAACGCATGAGTTCCCTGAGTATAAGGAAGTTAACATTCCAGGTACTTCTACTCCCATTCCATATGAAGTGATCCTGAAGCATCACGGCGACGAAAAGCACTTTCGCCACAACAAGCCAGTCATTTCACGCGAGATGGCCTCGCGCATGCTTTATCCGTTCGTTAGGCCAGAACCCGACCTGTGAAGCCGTTTGAAATCTACTCGGGAACTCACGATTTCAACGGCTGCGCAGATGAGCGGCCGTGGCTCATTTTCGACTCGCGGCAAGACAACATCTTCGGCTGCTTTCCAATCTCAACCAAAAACTATCGCGATGAGCCAGCCGTGTGGCTTGATCCCGACCACGCAGATTTTCAGGCAACCGGTCTTAATCGCGGATGCTATATCTTGGTCGAACGGATTATGGAACTTGGCGGCGACGAGCTTCGCCGATATCGGGGCATCTTGACGAACGACCTCTTGGGTGCTTTCTACGATGCTTCCGGCTACGAGCGGCCAAAGTGAACCACGACCCCCCGTCGAGCCGATGGGGTTGCGGGAGGCATCCAGCAACGACAGCGGATTTGCCCCAGGCGAGATGGGCGCGGCGCGTTCGGGCCGACGACCTCCCGTACGCCGACGAATGAGAGCCGGACCGTAGATGTGCACGCCCTGCGGCACACGAAGGCTACCTGGATGGCCATGGCCGGCGTGCCCGCGCGCAAGGCCCAGGAGGAAATGCGGCACAGCACGATCATGCTGACCATGAAGGTCTACACCGACGTGCGGCTGCTCGACGATGGGGAGGCGGTGGCGGCGCTGCCGGCGTTAGCGACCTCGGCAGAATCAAGCGGTGTCGCCCTGCGCTAGGAAGCGCCGTTCAACAGTAGTCATACCGATTCCGAATTACTTGAACAGTTCGACAGTGTTGCCGAGTCGTCTAATCTTCTCGTTCAGCTGCCCGCCGATTCGACCAAACGGAATCTCATAGGCTGCGGGCACGCGCGTATTCGTTGCGTAATCAACGATCGTGGGCCACACGGCAAGGAGTTTGAGGGATTGAAGATGCGGAGTTAGGTTATTTCGTTTGCAGAAGAAAATGGTCATGCCGCTCGCACGAAGAGCGGCTCTCTCCGTGGGAGATCTTCTTTGTCCCAGGTCGTTTGTTATCCAAATGGGACGCGGTGATTCGGCGGCGAGCGTTGAAACGATGTAGGTGTCCTCGGAATCGACATCGAATCTGCCGTCGTCATCCTGATGAACGACATTGTGGACTTGCTCGAAGGCATCGAGCATTCTAGCGATGTGAACAGAAAGGTTGCGGTCAAAGAAGAACTTCACGCAGCGATCCCACGAAACTCCGTTTCGAACGCGACTGCCTCACGCACATCATCAGGCGAGACGCTATACCATTCGGCAACGACGTCTTCGGAGCGGGTCGCAATGAAGCAATCATGCAAGATTGCTGTTGCCATACCGGTTCCCTGAACGGTTGGCTTGCCATATTTTCGTCTAGGGTCAAGAACGACACGTCCCATCAGTGACAGGACTTGTGCGAGGCGTGTTTCCTTATTGTATTCTACTCGTTTAAGGAACGGTAGCAAAACTTGAGGGATTGCGTATTGATGTCGGAGCACTTCCAATAGTCGGACTTCGCCGTCTTCGGATGCGAGTTCGCAAAATACTTGGCGTCCGCTTTCATCAGTGTAAAATTCTTGCCGCGCGAATGGATGCGGCGTATTCCATTTTTCACGGAGTATGCCCCGAAGCTTGCGTATGGTCTTCGGGGATACGCCATGCTTCTCGCGAAGAGTCACGGAAGCAGCGGCGTCCATCAAATCCAGAAAGCTGATGACGTGTCCGTGAGCGCCAAGGTCTTCGTAATCGGATCGTAGAAGCGCGCTGTCACCATGTGGCCAACCGCGATACCACGCCGAGATTCTCGCTCGTGACGTACCCAGTAACCGAGCGGCTTCGGTCATGCCATAAATGCCGTTACCAATTACGGTTGTCATTGGTGTGGCCCGCTAGCGGGCTTGACTCCACGACCATGAAAGCACATCGGCATCACTGGGCCGCTGAAGCCACTGGTTCCACCGCAGTATAATGTGCCGCCGTGCGCAAGTCTAGCATTTTCAATGGCTTAGCGTAACTCGTTTTACGACAAGCACTTAAAGGGTGAGGCGGAATTGCAGCGAAATTGCCTTGCCGAGCCACGGCCACCCCTATGACAGAAACGGGGGCGACGCCTGCAGAATCGATCTGTCCCGTTGTGCCTATACCTGCTCACCGAGTTGCTTCGTGTGCATCCGCCCATCCACGTTTGATCAGCATCGTTCCCAATCCCATCAGCAAGGCGAGCGTACTCGGCTCCGGTAGTCGCGCCACCCATCCCTCAAGGTCTCCGACAGGATTACGGCCGAATCCGACCACTGTCATTCCGTCAGCCGAGATTCCTGTCGCCCTCTCCAGTGACCATCCCGTCAGATCCAGATCGAGCACGTCCGTTAGCACGGACCGGAGATCGCGCATCCCGTGCGCCTCGTCCCAAATGAACGGGGTGTGCGACAGCGCTGTATTCGCTTCACCAACAACACGGCTGCCATCACTAGACACGCCGTATGCGACGCTTCGATGCTGACCACCTGGCAGGTCACCGAGGCCGACCATGCCGCTTGACGCTGTCCAGACGAACGCCTCCTCGCCGTCGGCGGTGTTGCCACTGCCGACAATTGTGCTTCCGTCAGCGCTGATCGCGAAAGCGCTGCTCAGGGTCACGCCGCCGTCCAGGTCGTCAAGGCTCTCCATGCCCGCACTTGACGTCCAGCGGAAAGCCTCGCTTCCGGCAGTAGTGACCGATCGACCGACGATGACATCGCCGTTGGCCGAGACGTCGAACGCTCGGCTCTCGAACACGCCTCCGGGCAGGTCGCCAAGACCAATCATGCCATCGGTGGCGGTCCATCGGAATGCCTCCCATGAAAACGCCGCGGCTGATTTCGAATAGCCAACGACAACGTTGCCGTCAGCTGAGGTCGCGAACGCCCGGCTCGCGACTTCCCCACCGGACAGATCACCGAGTGGCACCATGCCGGTTGAGGCTGTCCAGCGAAAGGCCTGCTCGACGCCGCCACCCGTACCACTGCCGCCGACGATAACCGACCCGTCGAAGTTAGCCCCCAAGGCCATGTCGCCGCCCGGGTTGAGCATGCCCAGCTTCGTCATGCCAGTTTGAGCGGTCCACCGAAACGAGCCGCTGGTGACGGAAGAAGTGGCTTCGCCGATCGCAACTTTTCCGTCGTCGGATAATCCCCAAGCATAGCTGTGGTCAGGGGTGCCCCCTTCGAGACCACCCAAGCCGGTGAAGAAGGCGGGACCTGCCAAGGCTGGTCCAGCAAGCAGCGAAGCACTGATCAAGAACGGCCATAGGCGACGCATTTCGCTCCTCCAGAATCCGCCTGATCAGTCCTTGCGCGTTCGCCGTTTAGGCAGACGGCGCCGCACGTCCGTCTCTGCTGCCTCAGCGGTTTCGCCGGTGCCGGAAGCCACGTCGATGAGCCGGGCGTTGTATGTCTTCGGCTTCGCATGGCAATACCATCGGCCGTCCTGCAACTGCTTCGTCACCAGCTCGAAGTCCTGTGGGCTCGGATACGAAGGATCGTACGGACAGGGCTTGAGCTGCCGTCCATCGGCCGATTCGTAACCACAGGTGAATCGTTCGAGCATGTAGTCGGTTTCGTGTGGGTATCTTGGATCATTGAGCGGCACGACCGTCTTTACGTCCAGTCCCGCGCCACAGGTTGGACACTGAAACTCAGACAGGCTCGCCCGAGCTTCCTCGAGTTCAGCGCGCGTCGCGTCAATTTCGCTGAGCAGATCATTAAGCGCCGTACCGGTCGCCATCCGCAGCAGCTCCGCGCGCGGATGCGCTTCGTAAAGGTCCGGTCGAACGACCTTGAGGAGCTTCAGTGATACATCCTCAGCTCCGTCCGTCGCGGTGTTCAGAGCAACCGTGTCCGCCAGCGGCGGACTGAACTCGAGAACGTCCTGATGCGAAACGCCATGCCATACGGGTAGAATTGTCTTTGCGCCACCTGCAGCCATTTGCCGAGCAACCAATCCGGCAAGTTCGCGTTTCGGCCACGGCTTGGCAATGAAAGCCTTGCTGATGACGACAACGCCGTAGCGGGAATCAGCGAGGCCTCGATCGATCGAGCCGGACAGGCTATCGCCGACGTTTAGCGAGAGCTCGTCGTACCAGATTGAAGCACCGAGCTTTGCGAGCGCCTGGGCAAGCGGCCTTACAAATGCCTCTTTGTCCTCAGACGCATGTGAAATGAAGAGGTCGTGTTGAGGTCGTGGTGGTGTGGTTTCGACCATGGCAACAGTCTGCTCGACGCGTAATGGCGGATCAACCTCGATGGTCAGTAGCGCGGCCTGCGTCACCGGCAACGGTGTAACGCCAGATTTTGGCATCCGTTACAACCGCGTTTTTGACCCCGCCAAGTGGGTGTTTTTGTAACGGCAAATCGGCGATTTCCCGTTACAACGCGTTTCCCGTTACATGCCCAGTTTATCGCCTGACGTTCAGCCTTCGCCAAAATTCAGCCTCGCCAGCGCGCGGTTTCCTTACCGGAATCCTTACCTAGTTAAGGTAGACACCGCGTGGTATCGGATGGTACGCGATGGGCGCCATGGTCGGCGGAGGTGGTTTGACGACGGTCTCGTAAACCCCAACGGGGGCGACCTTTATGGCACGGCATGGCACCGGATGATACGCGATGGGCAAACAGCGGGCGACGCGACTCGAACGCGCAACGTTCAGCTTGGAAGGCTGATGCTCTACCATTGAGCTACGCCCGCAAAGTTGCTTTGCTGCCGGGACCCGACTTGGCGCTACGTTTGGCCGGCAAGCGAGCGTCAAGGCGGGTGTTGGCTGAGACATCCTACCCAGTGGCCATGCGCCCGCAAGCATTGTGTGAAAATCGCGCCTGCAAGCATGCTGCTGGAATCATGCCCGCGAGCGTCCGAGGGAATCATGTCGACCGGCTGATGCGGATTGCGGCGGATCATTCCTGCAATCTCACCACCGGGTGCGATTCTCCCAGGCCGATCGTCTGGCTGACTTCCTGACCGCCGGCGCCCCGGCTGGTGCGGGCCTCTCCGGCGGTGCAAGCCGACAGATTGGGGCCCCAAGAATGGTCACCCAGCCGGGGCGAATCTCCATCTCAAAAAATTTCTCCTAGCGGCGTGAATGCCTAACCGTCTCCGTCGCCATTCATCGACGGTACAGCCGCGGAAGCAAACCGAGGTGGCCTGCGGACCGGAACTCCACGCCAGCGGCTGTCGCGGGCGGAATGTCTCGATTGCGACGGAGGTTTTCGATGAAGTTGTCAGTCTTGAGAGCCCTGATCATTGGGTCCTTTTTGTCGGCGTCGTCACCTGTGCTGGCCATCTGCACCGGCGATGCCGACGGCGATACGGTCTGCGACAACGTGGACCTTTGCCCGTTCACTGTTCCAGGTGCGCTGGTAGATTTGAGCGGTTGTCCGCTCAGCATACCGGGAGACTACGACCGTGACGGCGACGTGGGCATTGAAGATTTCATGGTCATGTCTTCCTGTGCGTCCGGACCCGCCACGCCGGCCTCCGCGCCATGTCTGGCATTCGGATTCGATTTCGATTCCGATTCGGACATCGACATGGAGGACTTCGCGACATTTCAGAGCTGCTACCGCGGGGACGACCAGCCGGCTGACCCGAACTGCGGTGATCACCGGGCATACATCGAAGGCGATTGTCTGCACATCGAAGGAACCGCGGCTCCATCGAACTTGGCGCTGCGGCTGCGCGCGGGTGTACCTTCCGTGTTGCAGGTCGATGTCGATGACGACGGATCCGCCGATTTCAGTCTTAACCGTAGCGGTTTTTCCTGCATCGTGGTGAACGCGGGCGCCGGTGACGACACCGTGCGCATCGACGAGTCAAACGGCGGATTCACCAACACCGAATTCACCACGATCATTGGCGGACGCGGCAACGACACGCTATTGGGAGCGAGCTTTGCCGAAGTGTTCGTCGGCGGACCGGGCATGGACGAGGTATTCATGGGCGCGGGCGACGACTTGTTCATCTGGAACGTTGGCGACGACGCGGACCTCGTCGAGGGCGATGGCGGCGTGGATACCATTGAAATCAACGGCGGCGAATTCGCGGAAGCCTTCACATTGACCGCCAACGGGCTGCGCGTGCGAATGGATCGCATCCAGCCCGCTCCGTTCTATCTCGACATCGGCACGTGCGAGGAGTTCGTGCTGAACGCCCTCGGCGGCGACGATTCGTTCAGCGCAACGGGCAACTTGGCCGCGCTGATCCAGATTTCCGTCGACGGTGGCGCGGGCAATGACACGATACTCGGCGGCAACGGCCTGGACCTGCTGATCGGCGGCGACGGCGATGATCTCATCGACGGCAACCAGGGCAACGACACCATTCTGCTCGGCTCGGGCAACGATACGTTTCGGTGGGATCCGGGCGATGGGAGCGACATCCTCGAAGGGGAAAGTGGACTCGATGTCGTGGAATTCAACGGCAGCAACACCGGAGAAATCTTCGAATTCCTGGCGAACGGGGCCCGGCTGCGATTCACGCGCAACGTGGGCAACATCGTACTGGAAGCAGCCGGCATCGAACAGTTCGACCTGCGGGCGTTGGGGGCCAGCGACACGATCATCGTGAACAGCCTGGCGGGCACGGAGGTGACGCAGATAAACGTCGATCTGGCCGGTACCCTCGGGGGGAGCACGGGCGATGCTCAGCCGGACAACGTGATCATCAACGGCACGTCTGAAGTCGACAACGTGTCGGTGACCGGCGCCGGAACCAGTGCGTCCGTAGCGGGTCTCGCCGCGCAGGTGACGGTCACGAACGCCGAGCCCGCCAACGATCGGATCACGATCAATGCGCTGGGCGGCAACGATATCGTGGAAGCGACGGGCCTGGCGGCAAACGTGGTGGGGCTGACGCTCAACGGCGGAGCGGGTGACGACGGACTGACCGGAAGTGCAGGAGTCGATCATCTGCTTGGCGACATGGATGACGACACGATCATTGGCGGCGCAGGCAATGACGTGGTGTTCATGGGCGCAGGCGCGGACCGGTTCATCTGGAACCCGGGCGACGGCACGGACCTCGTCGAAGGCGAGGGCGACGTGGATACCGTCGAGGTCAACGGCGAAGAAGAAGCGGAAGCCTTCACCTTGACCGCCAACGGGCTGCGCGTGCGAATGGATCGCATCCAGCCCGCTCCGTTCAATCTCGACATCGGCACGTGCGAGGAATTTGTGCTGAACGCGAACGGCGGCGACGACTCATTCAGCGCCACGGGCAACCTGGCGGCGCTGATCCACGTGACGGTCGACGGTGGCGCGGGCAACGACACGTTGTTCGGCGGCAACGGCATGGATCTGCTGATCGGCGGCGACGGCGACGACCTTATCGACGGCAACCAGGGCAATGACTCCATTCTGCTGGGCGCGGGCAACGACACGTTTCAATGGGATCCGGGCGACGGGAGCGACACGATCGAAGGCGAAAGCGGGTTTGATGTCGTGGATTTCCGTGGGAGCAACATCAACGAGATCTTCGAGTTTCTGGCGATCGGTGCACGTCTGCGCTTCACGCGAAATATCGGAAACATCGTGCTGGACGCTGACGGCATCGAACAGTTCGACTTGCGGGCGGTGGGCAGCAGCGACATCGCCACGGTGAACAGCCTGGCGGGTACAGCCGTAACCCAAGTCAACATCGATCTGGCGGGCACCCTGGGGGGGGCCACCGGCGATGCACAGCCGGATCAGGTGACGGTGAATGGGACAGCCGGGCCCGACAGTATCCAGGTGACGTCCAGCGGCGGCGCTGTCCTGGTTGCAGGTCTTTCGGCCACGACTCGCATCAGGCATTCCGAGGCGGGATTGGACCAACTCACGGTGAATGGTCTGGCTGGTGCGAACACGATTGACATTGATCCGGGAGTATCGTCGATGATCGCGGTGATCGCCAATCCGTAGCCTCGGTCGAAGTGCGCGGAGTCGCCGGGTGCGGCCCCGCGTATGGAACTGCGCACGTGCAGTCATGCGGGAATGCGCTGCAAGCCGCGAAGCCCGGCGGCTACTCCGCGGGTTCGGGAATGAACTGCTGCAGCGTCCACGAGAGGCCCGTGCCGTCCGTGACACTGACCGTGACGGTCATGCCGTCGATGGCTGGTCCGAATCCGGAAACAGTCTGTGACCCGGCAACCACCGTCACCGCGCGATCAAAGACCTGGTAAGCGGCTGGGTAAGCGACACCGTGGGCGTCGGTGATGACTCCGGTTTCGCTGTAATTGTGAAAGTCCGCCAGATCGTCGAATGTCGCGCGGGTGACTTCGTTGTCGGTGTTTGGGTCGGTAAAGGGCAGGCGGATGATCTCGTCCATCAGGGCTTCCGCCAGTTCGATGGCCCGGGCACGGTGCGCCGCGTCGTACATTTGCATCTGGCCGGCGAGCAGCGCCTGCGAAACCGCCATGACCACCACGACGAGCACGACGGAGGCGATCAGGGTTTCGACCAGGGAGAGTCCGCGTCGAATGTTTCGGTGGAATGGCTGCATGGCCGGGTCCGCGTGTACGCTGCTGGTAATGCTTCGGTGAAATCGGTCTCCCGGTTGAAGGTCAACTCGACACCGGCGCGGGTTTATCGGTCGTTGCACCTTTCGCGGGCCGCCCGTTCCGTCGATATCCCGAGAGCATGCGCAAGGTGCAAACATGGCAAGAACAGCGGACGCCGGAGTCGAAATCGGCGACGTGGATGTCCTTCACGGCATGGTGTCGACGGTCGGCGTTGACGCTGGTGGAGGTCATGATCGTCGTCGTGGTTCTGGCCATCGCCGCGGTGATCGCCGCACCGATGCTGGCTGAAACGGATGTCGGCAAACTGCAGGCGGCGTGCCGGCTGCTCATCGCCGACCTGCAGTTCGCGCAGATGCACGCGCTGTCTCATGCGGGCACGCGCTGCGGCCTGCGCATCGCGGCGGACAACCAGGGCTACAGCGTGGTGACAAGTTCAGCCGAGCCGTTCAACTGCGCGGGGGCCACGGCGGTTACCGACGTTATCCGTGACGCGGCGTATGTGACAGTCTTCGGCGCCGGGCGCGCGGCTGAGCTGGGCGGCGTATCGGTTGGCGGCTACGCGTTGAACAGCGACGCCTGCGTAGCTTTCGGCGCGCTGGGCGAGCTGGATCAGACCACCGCGGCGACGATCACGCTGCAGATCGGGACGGAGTCGCGCACGGTGAGCATCGATCCGGTGAGCGGCGAGGCCGTACTGGGGCCCTGACCCGCAACACATTCGCGGCCACCTGAAGTTCTGGCGTTACCTCCCATCCGTTGTCAATTCACGTCGTGATCGGTACGATTCCGGCCATGGTGCTGATCATCGACAACTACGATTCGTTCACCTACAACCTCGTGCAGCGCATCGGCGAGTTGAAGCGATCGCTCCCGATGGAGGTGGTGCGCAACGATGCGCTCACACCCGAAGAGTTCGACGCCAAAAAACCGACGCACCTGATCATCTCGCCGGGACCGTGTACGCCGAACGAAGCCGGCGTAAGCATGGAACTGATCCGCCACGCAGCCGGCAAAGTGCCGGTTCTGGGCGTGTGCCTTGGTCACCAGTGCATCGCGCAGGCTTTCGGAGGAAGGGTGCTGCGCGCCCCAAGGTTGATGCACGGAAAGACCAGCGAGATCAGTCATGACGGCAAGGGGATCTTCAGCGGACTTTCCAATCCCTTCACCGCGACACGCTACCATTCGCTCATTGTGGACGAGCAGACGTTGCCGGATGGCTTCCGGCGCAGCGCCTGGAGCGAACGAAACGAGCTGATGGGCATTCGCCATGAGCACATGCCGGTGATCGGCGTGCAGTTTCACCCCGAGAGTTTCCTGACGCCGCAAGGCTATCCCCTGCTGGCGAACTTCCTGAAGCTGTAGTCGTAAGCGACGCCGCGCCAGGATCAGACCCATCCGCCGCCTGCCTTCTGAGTTGTAACCCGGAAATTGCCGTGGCGCGGGGTCGTTGGCCCGCCAAACCACTGCCCGCCGTCGGCACGTCCCGTGCGGGCTGCCTGGGCGATGGGCCTGTTTTGTCTTGCTATTGCCGGGGCGCAGGCGTAGCATGTGGCCGGGGTTGGGTCGCCAGGTTTCCTTTCATCCTGTTCTGGAATGCGGAACGTATTCACGCGGGCACGATGCGTCCGTTGGGTGGGTGTTGTGCGCCGCGTTGCACCATGTGTCGCCATACATCGGAGAAAGTTCATGCCGGGTCACAGCAGGTCGCGAAGTCAGTTGTGTCTTTCGAGCGCATGCGCGGTTGGTCGGCTGTGCATGCTTGCGCTGGGTATCACGTTGGGGATCGGCGCGGGCGCCGCGTTCGGCCAGGTCGACAATTGCAACATCAGCCCGGATGGGCGGCGCTGCCTGGGCGACTGCGTCTCGGGGAATGAATCCTGTTCCCCGCGCGAGGTACTCGCCGACGCCAACGGCAACTTCCTGGGGATCTCCTGCTGCGATTGCGCGCCGGCCGGCTGCGTCATGCAGGTGAATCCGGCAACGCTTGCGTTTTCCTGTACTCCGAACCCGGGCTGCCTGACGGCCGCTGACTGCCGCCTGATCGGCCACGGCAACCTCGACGGCACCATCACCTACTCCTGCGAATGCGTCGATCCGGAAGCACCCGCCGAGTGCCACTATGTCGAGGAGTGCAACGCGAACTGTCCCGGCACCTGCGTCAAGCGCTGCACCGGCGTGTGCCCGGATCCCGCTGAGTCCTGCCTGCCCAGCGTCATCGCCGAAACCTTTCCCACCGCGGGTGACTACCGTGCGACGGAGTGCGAGTGCGATCACCCCGGCACCGATGTTTGTCGACCAGTCGTGACGTCGCTTGGCGTGGACTGCGAGGGCCTTTGTCCCAACGGGGTCGACAAGTGTGAACTGCTCGTTTCACTGGGCGAAGACGGGCTGAGCCAGGAATTCCGCTGCGAGCCGTGCAACACGAACTCGTTTCTGGGCGCCTGCTGCTACGTCACCGAAATGGGCAGCACCGGGTGCATCGAAACCACCCAGATGGACTGCCTGTCGTCGCCGGCCAACACGTTCCTGGGCATCGGCACGACGTGCGCGCTTCATGGCTACCAGTGCGACGAAATCTATCCGGATAGTGGCGCATGCTGTTTCACCGATCCGCCGACCGGGCAGAAACTCTGCGCGATCACGCTGCACGCGGACTGCCTGAACCTGCTGAACGGCGTTTTCATTGGTCCGAACACGATCTGCACGCCGGATCCGTGTCCGCCGACGCCGTTCAACGGCGCCTGCTGCTACATCGACGCAGGTGGAAATCCTCAATGCACGCAGACGGATCCCACGACCTGTGAACTGGAGTATGGCGGAATCTACCAGGGTGACGCGTCCGACTGCGACTCCAACGCCTGTCCGATCGAAGAATCCTGCCAGTGTCCCGGCAACTGCGACGATCGCACGCCCAGTTACGCGGACCAGGCTTATTCCACGTTCACCGACGAAGTCGCGGTCGCCACGCAGAATGCGCAACTCAGCGGCGACCCAGTCGTCGTGCTGATTGACATCAAGAACCGCAGCCTCGCCCCGTTGAATCTGAACTGGACGCCGCGGACCAACACGCGCTACAGCCATCCGTCCTGGTCGCTGGCCAACCTGGGCAGCGTCTTCGGCGTCGCGCTGGATGTGCGCGGCCACGTGTACGTTACGGCGAGCACGTGCTACGCCGTCGACACGCTCGGTTCGGTTGGCGGGTCCACCTGGGGATCGGTGTACCGACTGGACGCATCCACCGGCGCAATCAGTGTATTTGCCAATCTGCCCAACACCGGCCCTGCGCTGGGCAACATCTGCTACCATGGCCCGAACGATCAGTTCTTCGTCAGCAACCATGAAGACGGCCGCATCTATCGCCTGGACAACACCGGCGCGTGCCTCGGCACGTTTGATCACGCGACGGGAACCATCTCCGCGTCCTGCGCGCCGGAAGGCGGCGATTTACCGGGCTTTGTTCCGCTGGGCGAGCGCGTCTGGGGCTTGCAGGTCTACAACGGCCGACTCTATTACGGCGTCTGGGCGGAGGATTTCAGCAATATCTCTCTGACGGTCACCAACACCATCTGGTCGATCGCATTGGTCGGCGGAAACTTCTCCGGGGCGCCCATGCTGGAGATCTCCCTGCCGCCGATGCCCGGCGGATATTCTGTACCGTTCTCCAGCCCGCCCGCGGACATCGCCTTCAGTGAGACCGGCTGCATGCTGATCGCAGAACGTGGCATGTCCTTTGAAACCTGGCCGGCTGCCCACGCCGCGCGCGTGCTCGAGTATCGCCAGACCATCAGCGGCGCGTGGGTGCCCAGCTCGTTTGACTTCGAGATCGGCGTGAGCGGGCCGGACGGCACGAATTCCGCGGGCGGCGTCGACTATGACCGCGCAGGCAACGTCTGGGCGACCGGCGATGCGCTGCAGTTCTGGCCGTTGACGGTCTACGGTCTCCAGAGCCTTCCCTGCACCGGCGGCGACGTGACCAGCAGCGTGCTCGTCGACATCAACGGCGTGTACAGCGTTTATGACAAGACCGAGATCGGCGACGTCGAGGTGGGCTGTTCGGAAAAATGTCTCGCGCCGCCGCGGGGAATGGTCGCCTGGTATCCGCTCGACGAGAAATCGGTCTCGGTAAGGGCTGAAGACATCGTTTGGGATCGTGATGGATACTTCCAGGGCACAACGGCAATCCCCGGCATGGTGGGCGGCGCGCGCCGCTTCAACGGCGTCAGCGACTATATTGCGGTACCCAGTGCTGCACAGCACAAGTTTGGAACCGGCGACTTCAGCGTCGACCTGTGGGTTCGGTCAACAGCGGGTAACGGCCTGCAGGTCATGCTTGACAAGCGCGACGGGACGGGCGGATCGCGGGGTTTCTCCGTGTTCCTGGGCAATGGCACACTCGGTTTCCAGCTTGGCGATGGTTTTGGTTTCACCAACTATGGACGCCCCGGGTTCTTCGCCGATGGCCAGTGGCACCATGTCGCGGTCACGGTCGATCGCGACCAGCCCAACGGACTGGTCATGTATGTTGACGGCGTCGGTGTGACCCAGAATCCGACGGCGCACCAGGGTACCACCTCCACCAATTCGAACCTGTGGATTGGCGCGCGCGATCCCAACCCGATCCTCGGCCCGCAGATATTCTTCAACGGAGACCTGGACGAGATCGAGCTGTTCAACCGCGTGCTCACGCAAGCCGAAGTCTCCGCCCTGTACCGCGCCGGCAGGCAGGGCAAGTGCAAGGACCGCTGCCACATCCCATGGGATGCCCAGTTGTGCGCGAATCGAAACACGGTCACGGTGAATCTCAGCATCTGCAACGACAGCCCGGTGCCGCACAACTACGTCTATTCCCTGTCAGGCAACAACAACTGCAGTTGGCCGGGGCCGACCGTGTTCAGCCCGTCCGCGGGTTCGGTCACCGTCGGGGCCAATGCGTGTGTGAACATTCCGGTGACGATCACGCGGCCCTTCGGCATGACCGCCGGCTTTGTCGCGTGCTACAACGTCAACATCACCAATCTGGACAACGGGCACCAGTTCGGGTGCGAAGGCTCGATATGGGCGCGCGAAATCTGGTGTCCGCGCATCATCGACTTCGGCGGCGAGGTCATCCTGGCGCCGATTGATATCCCCATCGGAGTCGGGCGCTTTGTCCGCATCGAGATCGAGAATGACGGCGATCCAGCCGGCATGTTCGATTACCAGCTCGAGGTGCAGGCCTCCGACATGAGTACCACCGGACCCATTGCCTTCAGCCTGAACGGCCTGCCGCCGGGCGAGCCGGTGATCGGCGCGATGTTCGTTGCGCCGGGCACCAGCGTGGTGCTGCCGGTACACGTAAGCACCAGCGTGCACGAACCGTTCCGCTTCCATGATCTGCTGGTGATTTCCGGCGCCGGCGGGCTCGGCGCGCAGGTGCCAGCCGCTTCCGCCGCGTTGCGCACCGTGCTGCCATGCGGCGACCTGGACCGTGATGGCGTGATCGCCGCCGGCGACGCGACCTTGTTCACCGAGTGCCTCGACGGGCCGAACGCGCTGCCCGCGGCGACGTGCCCGGTCACCGTCGATGCCGACTGCGACGACGATGACGATGTCGACCTGCGCGATTTCGCGATCATTCAGGAGTTGATGGGTACGGTGATCTACACCCCGTGACCACGTTCATCCGGCGCGGCAGCCGCGACAGGCGCCGCATCGGAAGTGGATCGATCAAACCACAACGGAGCCGGCGCGGTCGCATGAGCGATTCGCGCCGGCTCTGTTTCAGTGGGTATCGAGTTGGGAGCGTTCAGCAGGCCCCAGCCAGCGCCGCAGCGCGCCGCCGCCGCCGGCGTTTCTTCGGCGCGCCGGGGATCACGATCTGCGCCTCGCGCGGAGTGGCATTCTCCGCGAGCGTCAGCGCCTGCTCGGCGGTGGCTGCGAAAAGGTCCGCGTGCACTTCCTTCCACAGGCCCTCGGCGCGATTGAACACACCGCCGGAGATCATGATGTTCATTGTGGGGTTAACGCCGACGCCGCGGATGAGGTCGATGAGCGCTCGCACCTGCGGCACCCCGCCGGGCAGCGTGCCGAAAATCAGCAGGATCTGCGGCTGCTGGTGGCCGATCAGATTGAGAATTTCGTCATTCGGTACGCCGCCGCCGAGAAACGTGACCATCCAGCCGCGGGCTTCGAAAAGGTCGGCGCACATCTGCGCGCCCAGTTCCTCTGGCTCTCCTTCCGCGCAGGTGATGATGATGCGACGTCCGTTGGCCGGCATGCGCTGCAGGTACGGCTGAAGCTGGTCGGCGATCGATCGGTTGATCCGCGTGGCCAGGTGTTCCGTGGCGGTGTTGATGCGGTCGCCGCGGTAGAGGCGTTCGATCTCGGCCATGGAGGGCCAGAGCAGGTCGAAATAGAGTCGCGCCGCGTCGCTCTGCTCTGCGAGCTGACGAGTGATGAATTCGCGACAACCCTGCCGGTTTCCTTCCAATAGAGTTTCCAGGTACCGCTCGACGAGGAGGGTAGACGACATCATGCAGACTCCCACACAGGCGCGGACCGGGTGATCGGAGGCCGACACAGCCGGGGCCTCCTGCCCGTGTCCGTGAGGGTCCGCAATGTTGTTTCGCGCGAGCGCTGGGCTCGCGCTGCTTGGCGCCGGTCCTCCGGACCGGTCGTTCAGACTGGGAACAACTCACGCGGAGAATGCCGCGATTGAAGGAACAAGAATCAGCCTGTCCCGCACCGGATGATCATCCGGCGCCGCGGAAGTCGAGCTGCCGCAGGTGGCCGCGGTCGCATCCGGTCCCGGAGTATCGGCGGCAGCCTAAAAAAAACTTGAGGGTCGATCGCCGCTTCCCGTCGTGCGAGCTTGAACGCGCCGACTTTGCCACTTCGCGGCTGTGCGTCTACCATCGCGATCGTTTCGCGGATGACTTGGGCGCCCGGGGCGCGTCATCCATATTGCCGAACCAGGGACACAGGCATGTCAACCGAGGACTACACCGAGCGGATTTTGCGCTTCGTCGGAAGCACCGAGTACCGGCCACAGCGGCTGCGCACGCTGGCGCGTACGCTGGGCATCGCCGCGGACGAGTATGGCGGTTTTCGCGATTCGGTGAAGGCGCTGATGAAAACGGGCCGGCTGGTGCTGGGCAGCAGCAAGGTGCTTACGCTGCCTGAGCCGTCCAACCGCATTGTCGGCAGGTTCCGCCTGAATCCGCGTGGGTTTGGCTTCGTCATCCCTGACGAGCCGGATGCGCACGGTGACCTGTTCGTGCCGCCCGGCGATTCCGGCGGCGCGGTCACCGGAGACACCGTTGAGGCCAAAGTGGTCAAGCGCGGCAAGCGCGACGGCCGGATGATGCACGAAGGCCGCGTCGTGCAGATCGTCAAGCGTGGACAGAATCACTTCGTCGGCGAGTTGTGCAAGGACTTTGGCCGGTGGTTCGTCCGGCCGGACGGCAACACCATCCACGCGCCGGTCTTTGTCGACGACCCGGGGGCCAAGTCCGCGAAGGAAGGCGACCAGGTGGTTATCGAGATCCTGCGCTACCCCGACGTGCGCAAGGACGCGCACGGCGTGATCGTGCGCGTGCTCGGCGAGCGCGGCCGGCCCGAAGTGGACACGCTCAGCATCGTCGTGCAGTACCAGTACCCCGAAGCTTTTGAAGACCGCGTGCTGGAAGAGGCCCGCGCGGTCGGGCTGGCGTACGATCCGGAAGCGGCTGCGGCTGTGCGCGAAGACCTGCGCAAGCTGACCATCGTGACCATCGATCCGGACGACGCCCGCGACTTTGACGACGCGATCTCGCTGGTGCCGGCCGGTGACGGGCAGGTCGAACTCGGCGTACACATCGCCGACGTGAGCCATTTCGTTCGCGATGGCGCGGTGCTCGATATCGAGGCGCGGGCCCGCTCGACCAGTGTGTATTTCCCCAAGCATGTCATTCCCATGCTTCCCGAGGTGCTGAGCAACGGCGTCTGCAGTCTGCAGGAGCGCCAGCCGCGCCTGACCAAGAGCGCGTTCATCACCTACGATTCGGCGGGTCGCGTCCGGCGGACGCGCTTCGCGAATTCCATCATCAGCTCGACCAAGCGGCTCACCTACGGCCAGGCGACGGACGTGCTCTCCGGAAAGGCCGGTGGACTGTCGCGAAACGTCGTGGCCTTGCTCAAGGATATGGAACGTCTTGCCCGCGCCATCCAGAAGCGCCGCCTGACCGAAGGCATGCTCGTGCTCGACCTGCCGGAGATGGAGCTGATTTTTGACGCGGACGACAACGTCATCGGCACGCAACCGGCGGACACCAGCTTTTCGCACACCCTCATCGAGATGTTCATGGTCGAGGCGAACGAGGCGGTGTCGCGCCTGTTCGCCGGCCTGGGCGTGCCGCACCTGCGGCGCATCCACCCCGAACCGGACGAGGCCGCCGGCGAAGCGCTCAGCAAGTTCCTGGCGGCGATGGGCATCAGCGTTCCCAAGTCGCTGGATCGCTTCGCGCTGCAGGCGATCCTCAAGAAGGTTAAAGGCAAGCCCGCGGCGTTTGCGGCAAACCTCGCGCTGCTCCGCTCATTGCAGCGCGCCGAGTATTCGCCCAAGCTGCTGGGTCACTTCGCGCTCGCCAGTGAGCACTATGCCCATTTCACCTCGCCGATCCGGCGTTATCCCGACCTCACCATCCATCGCCTGCTCGACCGCTACTTGCGCGGCGAACTGGACACCAAGAAGGGCATCGCCGAGGCGCCCAGCACTGGCGAACTCACGAAACTCGGGGAGCACTGCAGCCAGCTCGAGCGCCGCGCGGAGGACGCCGAACGCGAGCTGCGCCTGGTGAAAATCCTGCGGCTGATCGAGAAGCGGCTTGGCGACAAGCTGCCGGGCGTGGTCACCGGCGTCACCAACTTTGGCCTGTACGTGCAGCTTCCGGAGTACCTGGTCGACGGCTTGCTGCGCTTCAACGAAATGTCTGACGACTGGTGGGAGGTGGATACCGACACCGGTTGTGTCGTCGCGGAACGCAGCGGCCAGCGCATCAGCATCGGCCAGACGCTTGAGGTCGTGATCGCCGGCGTGGACATCGCCGCGCGGCAGATCGACCTGGCTGGCGCGATGGGTCGTGGAGGTCGGGCCCGATCATCACCGCGTCGCGGGGGGAAGGGTGGGCGTAAGCCCAAGAAAAAGGTGGTGCGCGGCCGTCGGCCCAAGAGCGGCCGTCGCGGGCGGCGTTGACAGTCCAAACGGGCGATTCTACCTTACGGCCCGTCGATGCATTTGTTCACCTGGCATTATTTCGGCGGCGCGCTGTGATTCAATCTCCCCTGCACACCTTTCACGTTCAAAACGGCGCCAAACTGATTGATTTCGCTGGCTGGTCGATGCCGCTGCTCTACCGCGGCATCGTCGAAGAGCATCGCCACACGCGCAGCGCGTGCTCGGTGTTCGATGTGTCGCACATGGGCCGCCTGGCGGTTCGCGGGCCGGATGCGGAGGTGCTGCTGCAGCATGTTTGCACGCGGGACCTCGCCGGCATGGAGCCGGGCGTCTCGCGCTACGCGCACATCTGCCGCGAGGATGGGGGAATCCTCGATGACGTGATCGTCTCGCGCAGCGCTGACCACTTCCAGGTGGTGTGCAATGGGGCCAACCGCGACAAGATTGTCGCCTGGCTCAGCCGGCATGCCGCCAGCCGCAACGTCGAGATCGAGGATCACACGACCGCCACCGCGATGGTCGCGATTCAGGGTCCGCAGGCGATTCCGCAGCTCGAAAAAATCCTGCGGCTCTCGCTGGGCGACCTGAAGCGCTACCACTTTCGCGAACAGGTCTACATGACTTTTCGCATCAGCATTTTCCGCTCGGGTTACACCGGTGAAGATGGCGTGGAACTGGTTCTGCCGGTCAACCTCGTCAAACTGGCGCTGCCGGCGCTGTTGGGCCTCGGCGACGAGCGCGATCCGATCATCCGACCAGCCGGCCTGGGCGCGCGCGATTCGCTGCGGCTCGAGGCGGGCATGCCGCTCTACGGGCACGAGCTTTCTGAGGACTGGGATTCGCTGACCGCGTCCCAGGGCTGGTGCGTGGCGCTCGATAGGAAGGACTTCATCGGTGCGGAGGCCATGCGCAAGCTGAAGGCCGACGGCCTGCGGCGGCGCATCGTGGGTCTGGAATTGGAAGGACGGCGCACCGCGCGGCAGGGGTTCAAAGTGCTCGCGGGCGGAAGCGAAATTGGCTTTGTCACCAGCGGCGTGCTCAGCCCGACGCTGGACAAGAGTATCGCAACGGCGATGGTGAACGCGCCGCACGATGCCGTCGGCGCGCAGGTCGAGGTGGATTTCGGGGGCAAGCCGACGCTGGCGCGGGTGGTCAAGCTGCCGTTCTACAAGCGCGCAGACTGACGGGCCTGTGCGCCTGAACCTGCGCCGCGGTACCAGGCGCCTCGGCTGTTCTGATTTAACGCCAAGGACGCCAAGGAGCGCCAAGCACGCCAAGGTTTTTGGGATTGGATCAACCGACGGAGCGAATGGCTCTGATCGAAATGCAAAGGGGCACGTCACCATGAGCATTCCGCAGGATCGCAAATATTCGACCACGCACGAGTGGTATAAAGTCGAGGGCAAGGTCGTTGTGCTCGGCATTACCCAGTTCGCCGCCGATGAACTCACCGACATCACCTATGTCGAGTTGCCCAAGGTCGGCGCCGCGGTGAAAGCGGGCGCGGCCATCGGCGAGATTGAATCGGTCAAGGCCACGTCGGAGGTGTTCAGCGCCGTCGGCGGAAAGATCGCCGCGGTGAACACCGCGCTCACCGACAAGCCTGAGCTGATCAACGAAGACGCCTTCGGCGCCGGCTGGATCGCCCGGATCGAAGCCGCCGACTTGTCGCCGCTCGCGGCGCTGCTCGACGCCAGCGGCTACCAGCAGGCCCTCACAGCGAAATAGCCGCGCAGCCGTGTTGCCCGCGAATTCCTTGCCCCGCGCGGCGCAATTCACGTATCATCCGCACCCATGACCCCCACGGACGGGACCACTGCGACGGAATCGTCCGCCCATGACGCGGCTGTCGCCGCCCGCCGGCGCGATGTCATGGACGGCGGCGTCATGTCGTTCGGCGATCACCTGGAAGAGCTGCGCCGCTGTTCCATCCGCGCGCTCATCGGGCTGGTCATCGCAATCGTCATCTCGTTGTCGTTTTCCAAGCAGATCCTTGCGTACATCCTCAAGCCGGCGCTCGTCGTGCTCGATGCGCGCGGGCAACGGCCGGAGCTGCAGTCCCTGAGCCCGCCCGACACCTTCCTGATGTACCTGAAGATGGCGTTTCTCTGCGGGCTGATCCTGGCCATGCCCTGGATTCTCATGCAGATCTGGCGGTTCGTGTCGGTCGGCCTCTATTCACACGAGAAGCGCTTCATGCGCGCGTTCGCCCCGGTGTCCGTCGGCTTGTTCATCGCCGGCGTCGTCTTCATGTTCTACCTGGTTCTGCCCATCGTGCTGAACTTTTTCGTGATGTTCACGCAGGACATCCGGGTCGGCGATCTGCAGCTCAGCACGCTGCAATCGTGGATGGTGGGGGGGCCGAAAGCCGGAGCACCGTCGGACGCGCTGGCCATCGACAGCCTGCGCGTGCCCGTCGTGCAGTCGGATCCGGAGAATGTCAGCACCGGCGGCATCTGGTTCAACGAAGCGCAGGGCCGGCTGAGCCTGCGCGGCCGCGACCAGGTCTATTCGCTGCCGCTTCAGCCGGCGCACAACGTGCAGGCGGTGCGGAACCACTTCAGCCTGAGCCAGTACGTGGGCTTCGTGCTCAGCCTGTCGCTGGGGTTCGGCCTGGCGTTCGAGTTGCCGCTGGTGATTCTGTTCATCACCGCGATGGGGCTGGTGTCCGTCGAGCGGCTCACGAAATCGCGGCGCTACGTGATTTTCGGCATCGTTGTGGCGGCTGCCTTCCTTACGCCGCCGGACGTGATCAGCCAGATTCTGCTGGCGATCCCCATGATGATCCTCTTCGAAGGCGCGCTGTTCGCGTCCAAGAAGCTGATCAAGCCGAAGCCTGAGATTACCCCCAGCGCTTGAGTTACGCGCCTTTATCCGAGCCGCGACCGTGAAGGAGTGGGCCGCGAACAAACGCGGGTGCGCGACACCGCGCACTTTCATTCGACGTCCAACCGGCGCTAACCGGGCAGTTCCACCCCTCCAACAATCTCCCGCACGCTGGCCTTGCCGTGCCTCGCAAGATACTCCCGCACGCCGTGGACCAGTTGCAGGGGCGTCCGCGGGTCGATGAATAACGCCGTACCCACCGCGACAGCCGTCGCACCCGCCAGGTGAAATTCCACCGCGTCGCGCCAGGTCCGCACTCCGCCCATCGCCACCAGCGGCACACCCGCCGCCCGCGCTATCTTGCGATACACCTCGTGTACCATGTACAGGGCGACCGGTTTGATCGCCGGACCGCTCAAGCCGCCCACCACGTTCGCCAGCATCGGCCGCCGCGTCTCCACGTTGATCGCCATGCCGTGCAGCGTGTTGATCAGCGTCAGCACCTCAGCCCCGCCACTGATCGCCGCCCGGGCCAGGGTCGCAATGTCTGCCGTATTCGGCGTCAGCTTCACCAGCAGTTTGCAGCGGCGGACAGCCGGCCGAACCGTCGCCACCAGCTTCTCCAACCGGCCCGGGTCCTTGCCCCAATCCAGACCGTCCGACACGTTCGGGCAGGAGACATTGAGCTCGACACCTGCAATGCAGTCGATTTCATCCAGCCGGCGGCAGATCGCGGCGAACTCATCCGGATCGTGCCCGGCGACATTGACAATGACCGGGACGCGCAGCTCGCGCAGGAACGGGACTTTCTCGGTGCAGAACCGCTCCAGCCCGACGTTGGCCAGGCCGATCGCGTTGAGCATCCCGCACGCGGTTTCGACGGTTCGCGGCTGGGGGTTGCCCGCGCGCTCCTTCACCGTCACTGCCTTGGTCACGAACGCCCCGAGCGCGTTGAGGTCCACCACGCCGGCGTACTCCGGGCCGAAGCCGCTGGTTCCCGACGCGGTCATGTACGGGTTCTGCAGCCGCAGGCCGGCGAGATCGACCGACATATCCACAGGCGGTGTCTGGGCGGCGGCGCACATGCACGCGGGAGCATCCATTTGCGGGCAATGGCTGTCAAGACGCGCAAGCCAGACGGCGGCTTGGACGCTGGCGTTGCGTTGGCGGCAGGGCGTCCAGACTTCCCGGCGGCGGCGGGTTCGGGTACCGTACCGATCAGCCGATAGCAGTTCCTGCACCGATGCACAAGGGGCCACTCGTGCCGAACTCGACGAAAACTGTGCTGACGGCTGTATTCCCGGGATCGTTCGACCCCATCACCAACGGCCATCTCGACATCATCCAGCGCGGCGCACGCCTGTTCGCGCGGGTGATCGTTGCGGTAGGGCAGAACCCCGGCAAGGAGGAGGTTTTCACTTCGGCTGAACGGGTGGCGATGATCGCGGACCTGATTCGTGATTTTCCCAACGTCTCCGTCGAGTCGTACCAGGGGCTGACCATCGATTTCGTGCGGCAGGCCGGCGGAGACATGATCCTGCGCGGCATCCGCGACACGCTCGACGTGCGCGACGAGCTGCAGGCGGCGAACACCAACCTGATCGTGGGGGGGATCGAAACGGTTTTTCTCATGGCCTCCGATCAGTACACGCTCACGTCCAGCACGTTCATCAAGCAGATCGTGGCCATGGGCGGCGACGCATCGACGCGCCTGTCGGCGCTGGTTCCGACCACGGTATTGGCCAAACTCCGCGCCAAGCTGGCGAGCTGAGGCCGCATTCTGGAAATCCAAGACTCACGTCGAGTTGACCCGGACTGTTCGTGTGGCTGGCGTCGCCGGTTCTTTCCGGGCTGCAAGTTTGTTCAGTATTCGCCGGGCGCGAGCAGCAGCGTGACGGTGCCGGGGGCGGTAATCACCCACACGCGCTTGCCGAGAAGCGTGCGGTATTCGCTGACGATGTTGCCGCGGCCGTTGAGGAATGCCTTGCCGGCGCGGTTCGTGGTGCGGGCGGCGAAGTTGCCGGAGTCACCGCGGGCGTGGCGGAGGATGAACGGCCAATAATGCTCGCCGGACTCGGTCAGCACGTGCAGCGCGCCCGGGCGAAGCTGGATCTCACCAAGCTCGAAACGCGCGTGCTCCGGCGGGTGCGACAGCTGCACGACCAGGCCGCCGTCAGCCAGCAGCCGCTTTCGCCCGCAGGCCATGCACGTGGCGGGCATCCAGATGTCACCGATCAGCTCGCAGTCGGCTGCTTCGGTGCGTTTGCCGCAGATACCGCAGTTGGTGAGCGTTGTGGGCATTTCGCGGCAGGTTCCTGGCCAGAACAGGCAGCCGGTCTCTGCGGCTGCGGTAACTGTGCTATCGGCGGCGCGCGGCGGGGCACTGAAGCGGGGATGAGTCCGCGCGAGAGGTGATCGGGTGCACCGTCCAACCCGTCCGCGCACTTCGTCCCTGTGTGCAGTCATGAAGCGCGCATCAAGGGTATGGGACGTTGGGAAGCTCTCGGACGGCACCGGGCATTGGCCGGGAATGCGCCGAATCGCGTCATTCAAGCCGGGTCGAAGACGATCTGCAGCAGGGCGAAGTCGCGCAGGTCCGCTGTGCCATTGGCGTCCATGTCCGCGCAGGTGCAATCGCCGGTGGCGAGCCCGTCCGGGCCGGTCAGGCACGGCGTGAAAAGCTCGTGATCAGCCGTGTCCGTAATGCCGTCGCCGTTCAGGTCGCCGTCCACGCCGTAAGGCGATTCGTCACTGCCCATGTCAGTGACGCATCCGAGAGTGCGCGGGTCGCCGTCGACGTCGGTTTCGCCGGGAGGCGGGACATGGTCCGGATCACCGCGGTTGATGCACGGCGAATCGGGCTGGAGGTGGTAGTCATTGTCTTCCCAGGTGGCGGGGTTAGCGTCAACGCCGGCTGGTGCCGCGAAAATGGGCACGAGGTCGATGTTGCCCTCCTCCCAGGCCAGGTGGGCGCCGCCGTCCACGAATGCCGCGCCGGGGCCACCCTGCACGTCGCTGTACGCGACGCGGGCGATTGCCGCGAGCGAAAGCGTGAACTGCGCTCCCGCCGTCGTGGGGTTATCCCAGAGCAGCGTATCACGCACGGTGATGGACGTGCCGTTGCCATAGCACCACAGGCCGCCGCCGACGCGGGCGGTGTTCCGCGTGATGGTGCAGTGGGCCAGCGCGGCCTTGGTCCCGCTCACGCAGCGGATCCCGCCGCCGTACGAATTGGGTGCGGAGACCACGTTGTCCGCGACCGTGCAGCTTGCGATGCGCGGAGCCGTGTTGCCGGATAGCCCAATTCCGCCGCCCTGGGCGGTCGCTCCGCCGATGCAGGTGTTGCCCGCGATGCGGCAGCCGGTGACCCGCGCGAGCGAATTGAAAAGATAGAGCCCGCCGGCATACACGTTGTTCGCGGCCTGAACCGAGTTGCCGCCGATCGTGCAGCGCTCGATGACCGGCGAGCCATACAGAAAGCCGACGCAGCCGAACGCATCGAGTGTGGAGCTGATCGAGTTATCCACGATTTCGCATTCGCGCAGAAGAGCGCTGCTGTTCGATCCGCTGATGGCGCCGCCGACAATCATGCTGGCGCCAGTCGCCCGGTTATCGCGAATGACGCAGCGGCGGATGGTCGGGCTTGTGTCTTGAAAGCTGATGCCGGCGCCGGAGGTCGCCGAGCCGTTGCGCAGGGTGAAGCCGTCGATGGTGGTGGGTGCGGGGAGCACGCCGCTGAAGGAGAGGACTCGGCCAAGGCCGCCTCCGTCGATCACCGTTGCCGCGACGGTCGCAGGATTCTGCGGTGCGGCGCTGCGCAAAGTCAGGCCCTTGTTGGCGATGACCAGGTTTTCCACGTATGCGCCTGCGGGCGCGCCGCTTGAGGGCGCGACCACAATCGTGTCGCCGCTGGCGGCGAAGTTGATCGCGGCTTGGATCGTGGTGAAGTCGGCGGAGCCGTCCCAGTCGACAATCCAGGTCTCGGCGCGGGCGGCGGATGCAGCCACCACCAGCGGCAGAAGCACGAGCAGTGTACGCTCCGTGCGTGATCTCGGCAGTGCACGAATCGAGTATGCGCGCATGCGAAGCTCTCCATGTGACGTGCCGACGGCTGCCTCCGACCTGGGGGCATCATAACATGGGCCGGGCGCGAATACAGCGGGGATTCGCAAAATGCCGGGTGCAGTCGGCTGGGCAGACACGATTTGGATAATATGATGGGAAAGATGAATCGATATTCCGTCATCATGGGGAAACTTCCGCGGGAGATCGTGCTGCTCAAGGGGCTGCCCTGCGTGTGGAGCAAGTGTACGTTCTGCGACTACATCGACGACAACACGACGGACGAAGCGTGGATTCAGCGGGTTGCGGATGAGGAATTATCCAAGATAACGGGGCGGTTTGGGCGGCTGGAGGTGATCAATTCCGGCAGCATTCAGGAACTGACCCCGGCGGTGCAGGCGCAGATTCGCGATTTGTTGGCCCGGCTGGCAATTGGCGAATTCATCTGCGAGTCATACTGGTCATACCGCGGCGACTGGGCGGCGACCCGGGCGTTTTACGGCGTGCCCACGCGAATCAAGCTGGGCGTGGAGACGTTTGACGATCACGTGCGAAACAGCGTGCTGCGCAAGGCGATGAAGTTCGATTCGCCGCGGGAGGTGGCGGCGCTGACCGACACGATCTGCCTGCTGGTGGGCGTGCGCGGGCAGACGCGCGACATGGTTCGGCGGGACATCGACATATTGCTCACGCAGTTCAAGTACGGGTGCGTGAACCTTTTTTCGCCGAATACCAAGAGCGCGTCGCTGCTGGACACCGAGCTGAAGGCGTGGTTTCGCGAGGAATTCACTGGGCTGGATGCGCACCCCACGATCGAGGTGCTTTGGGAAAATACGGATTTCGGCGTGGGCGAGGTCGCGCTGCCGATCGTCGGATGATCGCGCGGCCCACCGGCCTATGGCGTGTTGCCCGTGGGCGCCGCAGCGTCAGCGTCGTCGAAGAACTTGTGCGGCGCTTCAAGCATCTCCGGCAGCCGGGCGATGACCGAGTCCGCGGGGGCGGCGGCCGCGGCCTTCTGCAGGTTGGGCAGGCCGAACTTCTGAAAGCCGCTGAAATACTCCAGATAACCGAGTAGAAAGCGGAGGCGGTAGTTCTCCCGGCGCTCGAGCTGCTGCTCCAGGTCGGCGCGGCGCAGGTCGAGATCCTTCGGATCGCGCACGAAGTCGTTCAGGTCCAACTGCAGAAACCCGAACGCGGGATACGCGGCGATGGCGGTCTCGAGATTGAGCACCGCGGTCATGTATTCGCCGGCTGCGGCCAGCGCATGCGCATAGCCGAGGCGGATCAGGGGGTTATGCTCATCCAGCGACGCGGCCAGCCCATAAAGCGACGATGCGGGATAATACTCTCCCGCGCGGGTCTTGGCTTCGGCTTCGCGCATCAGTTCGCTGACGCGCGAGCCGTCGCGTCCAGCCAGTGACTGCAGCGGGCTGTCAGAGGACCGGCGCACCGTGGTCATCGCCCGGTTGTACTGCTCGCGCAGGGATGGCGTGGCGGAAAGCTGGTCGCGGTAGTTTGGGTTTTCCTGAATATCCTGCAGGAATGTGACCGCATCAGCCAGTTCCAGCAGGGTGCTGGTCGCGGTCGCGTCGACGTCCGCAGCCGGATCATCCGGCGTTTGCCCATCGGCGAACGGCGTACCCATCGGAAGCACCATGCCTGAATCCAGTTGGGTCATCGCCTGCACCTGGTCGGTCACCGAAACCGGAACGATCGGCTCGGTCGTGATTGGAGCATGTGCAATCGGTTCAGCCGTCATCGGGCGGCCGTCGTTGGCCGCGCCAGGACTTGTCGGAGGCGCAAGCGGATTGTAAAGGGGATCGCGCTGCGCGGGATCGGCGGACGGGTCGCCGATCAGCTTGGGGGCGAGCGTGCCCGGCGTGCGCAGATCGCGGGAATCGCTGAAAGCAGCATCACGTGTTCCGCGGTCCAGGGTCGCGGCGGTCCGCGACTGGCGCTGAATTGGTTCCACCGCGAGACGTTGCGTGGTGACCAGGTCGAGCGCATAAGGATCAGCCAGCGCCTGATTCGCGGACCGCGCGGGCAAGCCGGATACGCCGCTGGTCGGTGCCCGGCCGAACACAGGACTCTGCTGCAGGGCACGTTCCTCGCTGGTCATTCGCAGCCGGTCGTACGAATCTGCGCTGCGGAGCAGGTCGGAGTTGTCCGGCGTGTAGATGGAACTATTGGGCATCACCGTTGTTGAAGAGCGTGTGCCGGTGGCCACATTGAACGGGGTCGCATCGGGTAATCCGGCGGCATAGGGCTGCGGCACGATGTAAGTTGTTCCGGGGACGTTGGTCCCGGGCAGATTCAGGCCAGCCTGGATAGCGCCGACGCCGGTTACCGTGCGGTACGGGTTGAAGTAGGGTGTTGATTGCCAGGGCGCCGGGTTGTGCAGCACGTAGTCCAGGTTGATGGCGTCGCGCTGGAAATCGCCCATGTCGGCTGAGGGCAGGGCGAGAAAGAGCGAATTCGAGTCGCGTATGGGTGAGACGCCGCGAAAATACGCGCCGCGGCTGACGTTGCCGGTGATGTACAGGTTGGCGCTGTTGTAGAAGCTGCGCGGCGTTTCGGCGTTGCGGCCTCCGCTGCCGACCAGGTTGCTGGCGTCGTTGGCCCGACCGTCCATACCGATCGCGTCCTGGGCGACGGCGTGCGAAACGGGTGCCAACACGAGGGTCAGTGCCGCCAGCGCTGGAATGACGTCCAATGCTGGAATGGCAGCCTGGGTGATGCCGACGCGAACGCGGGCGAGAGAGGGCTTTGCGCGCATCGAAGTTCTCCTGCAGGGCCGCGTGGACCAATGCGTCTGTGATTCTGTACATCGACCTGCACGCGCCTCGACCTATAGTATACGTTCGGCGATTGTCAGGGTTCAACCAACCAGCCCGGGCGCGGCTGCCCGGGGGATGAGGCGACGTGAGCGACCGACTGACGTTTCGAAAACGGCAGCGCATTAACCGGCAGGCCGACTTCGCGCGGATCCTGCGGCGGAGGTGCAGCGCGGGCGACGACCGGCTGGTGGTGTACGTGGATGAACCGGCCGCGGCATGGGCGCGGATGGGCGTGCGTGCGGGCAAGCGGTTGGGAAACGCGGTGGCGCGCAACCGTGCGAAACGGCGAATCAGGGAGGCCTTCCGCCTGCATCAGCGGGCTCTGCCGGCGCTGGACATGGTTTGTGTCTTGCGCCGCGCGGATGCGGCGATGGAAGAGTACGCGCAGAGTCTGCTGAAGCTGGTCGAACGCGCCAGCGCCCGGCTGGGCCGTGTGCGTGCGCGCTGAAGTGCGCCCCAGCGGCTACTGTTCGCACTCGTCTGGGTAGCCGTTCTGATTTTCGTCAATCGACGAGTCGGCGCTGATCTCGCAGGAATCCAGCAGGCTGTTCGCGTTGCAGTCGTCGCTGAACGGGAAAAACGCCATGCCCGCGATCTGCGGAATGCGATCCGTCCCGACCAGCGTAGCCGCCCCCGTCTGCGGATTGATGATGAAAAGCGAACTGCCGGCGTAACCGTACAGCGTGGTGTTGTCCGGTCCGAAGGTGATCGCATTGAAACGCTGCGTCGTGCTCAGCACGCGCGTTTCCGTGCTGAACGCTTCGAGGTCGACGATGGTGAGCACGGCGGTGATCGCCACACCGGTCTGCGGATCCTCGAACGGCGTGGCGATGTGATAGATCGCTCCGGCCGGCAGATTCCCTGCGAGCGACTGGCCGCGTCCGCCGGCCAGCGCAACCTCGGTCGAGGAAATGACGGTCGTCACCTTGTCGATGATGAGCAGTTCGGTGGGCTGGTTGCTCTGGTTGCCGACCACACCGTAAAGCGTGCCGTCAGGACCGAAGGCGATGTCGGCGATCGACTCGCGCAGTCTTGGGAAAATCAGATCGCAGCGCCCGCCCAGCGGATTGACCGTGGCGAGGTATCCGGGGCCGTCGCCGTTGTCGAGCACTGCGTAAAGCAGGCCGGAGACCGGGTCACGGGTCAGGCTGGTGCCGCCGGTGATGAATGGCGGCTCGGGCTCGTCGATGAACAGCACCTGGGCGCCCTGGGACAGGCCCGTGGCCGGGTCAATGATGCGCACCTCGGGCGTCTGGGAACCGCCGAAACGAGCCAAGGCGACGATCGGCAGGCGGGTAACCAGCGCGTCGCACTCATCGGGAATACCGTTCGTGTTGCAATCGTCGCTGGTGCCGCCGGCGATGTCGCATTCGTCGGGCACGCCGTTCGTGTTGCAGTCCGGGGCGTCCTCGATTTCATCGGGAATACCGTTGTCGTTGCAGTCGGTGCCGCACGGGTTGCCGTTGAAGCAGTCGGTGCCGATGCCCACGACCTCGCCAATCTGCACGCATTCGTCAATCGTCAGCGTGGCGCACTCCGCGCCGTCCAGACAGCACGCGGTCACGCATGCCGCGCCCTCGCACGACGAGCCGTCGCCCTGGTAGAACCCGTCGCAGAACTCGGCGGGCGTCTGCGTGCACGAGCCGTTGCCGCCGCAGCAGGCGCCGAGGGCCGGGCAATTCACGACGTCGCAGGTATCCACCGCGATCGGGAAACCGTCCAGGTCGATGCAGTCGTTGACGGTGAACTCGCCGCAGGCTTCCACGCCAAAACAGCAGGCGATGGTGTCGAGGCAGGAAACGCCTTCGCACTCGTCGGGCACGTTGTTTTCGTCGCAGTCCTCGCTGGTGCCCGCGGCGATGTCGAATATGTCGAGAACCCCGTTCTCGTTGCAGTCGGGCTCGCACTCGTCGGGAATGTTGTTTTCGTTGCGATCGGACGAAACTTCGTCGGCGATGTCGCACAAATCCGGAATGTTGTTCTCGTTGCAGTCCGAGGCCGTGCCGCCGGCGATCTCGACGGAATCCGGGATGCCGTCGTCGTCGCAATCGGCTTCGCACTCATCGGGCACGCCGTTCTCGTTGCCATCCGACGAGTCTTCGTCGGCGATGTCGCAGGAATCAGGAACGCCGTTGTCATTGCAGTCCGCGGCTGAACCGGCGGCGATTTCGTCGGCATCGTCGATCCCGTTGTCGTTGCAATCCGGCGCCGGTGGAGGCGTCGGTGTTGGCCGGGGTGTGGGGTTCGGCGTGGGCGTTGGTTCCGGCGTCGGCGTCGGCGTCGGTGTGGGCGTTGGCGTCGGAGTGGGTGTCGGTGTTGGCGTGGGCGTCGGCGTCGGCTCGGGCTCATCGACTATGCGATAGACCGCGAGCAGGATCGCGCCCGCGTCGCCGGTGTAATCAAACTGCTCTTCGGGCAGTTCACGCCCGTCGGACGCGGTACCGCCCGCGACCAGGCGCGTGGCCAGCTCCGGTCCAGCCACCACGATGGTTTGGCCGGGTGTGACTTCGACAAGCAAGGTCTGGTGGATCGCCGTCTGGGCGAGAAGGAAGCTCATCCGCACGCGAGCGGAACGGCTGCTGTCATTGACCACGCGCGCGGAAATCGGCCCCGCCCCAGGAACCGGCTGGCCGATGCCGTCGAAAATGCCAGGGGCCACGTCACCCACGGTGGTAGGGTCGGTAGTGCCGACCGGGGCTGCGTCAATACAACCAACGAGCAGCAATGCGGCGACAAACAGGAACGACCAGCCGAATCGGGGCATGCGCTTCTCCCGTCTCCCGTATACCGGGACCACGGTTGCAACAACCCGCAGCGCTGAGCCCGATCGGGCGGAATGGTCCACCCGCACCGCGGCCGCGCCGGAGGCAACCGAGTCGGTTATTGTATCCCCGACCTTCCAGGGCTTTCAACACGCAAGAGAAATCTGCCGGGGCCCGGCAAACGCCAATACAGCCGGATGTCAAAACAGGCGATTCGCAGGCTGCACTATCGGACGCATACGGGCGTGGTCCCGCATCGCCCCCGAGCGACGCCGTGGGGGCTATTTCAGCAGGAAAATCTCGATGGCCATGACGGCGACGCCCATCAGGGCGGCACCGGCGATGATTCCGGCGCAAATGGATTCCTGGTTCTGAACGAAGAGCGCGTTGGGCCGCTGGTTCGGACGGGGATACAGCCGTGCGATGAGCCAGAATGCGAACGATCCGGCGAACATGGCCAGGCACGTCGTGAAGGGAATGACGAACGCGAGCCCGATACCCACGGGGCTGATAGGGAATTTCCCTTTGCTGCGGATGCGCACGATCTCCAGCACGATGCCGGCGATTCCGCCGTACAACGCCGCCCATTGGGCGGAAACGGGAAGCTGGCTGAGTCCCTTGGTAAGCAGCTCAGCGACGGCCTTCCAGGCGATGGCGGCGGGATAGGGATAATCTTTGCTGAACAGCTCAGCCGGATTGTTTCGCAGGAACAAGGTGTAAAACACCGCGACGGAACAGAGCGATCCTGCGATGGCCCCGATGAGATGGCCGATCGCCTGCAGGCGCGGCTTGCCGCCGAGCATGTAGCCGGGCTTGATGTTCTGGATGAGATTGGAAGCGCTGCTGGCGACTTCGGCGCTGATACAGGCGGTGACGATGTTGGTGTTGATCTTTCCGGGCGCAATCACGCCGTAAGTGAGCTGGGTGACTTTGCCCATCGCGCCAGTCGGCGTGATCGAGGTCAGCGCCGTGGAATTCACGGCTATCAACGTGAAGACAAAGACCATGGGTACGGCGACGGCCGCCATCCAGATGGAGACACCGTAAAAAGCCCAGGCCATGTAAACCACGGCTGCGCCGGCAATGGGCACGCCGATGATGGACACGGACAGCGGCAGTTCGATGTGCGCGATGCAGTCGTCCGTGCGTTGCCGCCGATGGAAGAGGTTTTTGATTGGCTGAACCAGCGCTGCCGGTTTCGCGAAGAAAGCGAGCAGCGACGCGGTGGTCATCATGGTAACGCCGCACCAGAGCGCCCAGGTGGTGATGACTTTGAAGCCGTAGTGCGTCACCCCGTCGGCGTCGACTGTTCCGGGAATATCGCCGCGCGCTATGATCCATGGAACGATGATGACGTAGTTGATGATTGCGCCGATAAGCAGCGAAATGCCGGTGCGGATGCCCATCAGGCCGCCCGCGCCGATCATGGCGATGTCGAGCTCCGGCTGAACCGTCAGTTCGGACAGGGGCACGCCGCGGATGCTGGGCACACTCCAGCCATACCGTTCCGCGAGCCGGTAATACCAACCGTCAAGCATCTCGGGAATGGCCAAAAACCCGACGTGGATTCTTTCAAGTATGCGGTGTGCCTGCAGGAGTTTGAGCAGCGCGGCGAGCAGGCCGAAAACCACCAGTAGCTTGGCCGGCAACACACGCTTGGCGACGTCGCCATCACCTTCCTCGTGCAATGTGTCTAGCACAACGCCGGCGGCGCGGCCCTCGGGAAACGGAAGCTGCTCGTCGTTGATGTAGCGACGCTTCAACGGAAATGCGAAGAGCACTCCGAGCACCGCCAGCGCGAAACACCACAGCACCATCTGCCACCACGGCACCACCACGTTCATGATCACCATGTACGCGGCCATGCTGGCGATCAGCGGCCCGTTCGTGTAGCCCGCGGAACAGGCGATGGACTGCATGATGTTGTTTTCGAGAACATGATAATCGTTGGCGAGGTGAGCGCGATGCAGCACGCGGAAGATGAGGTAGGCGAGAATGACCGACGTAATGCCCACGCCAAGCGCCCAGCCGGTCTTGGCCCCGACGTACAGGTTCGTGATCGACAGCACACCTCCGAGCAGAAATCCGCAAACCACTGCCCGTACCGTGAACTGCGGCACGTCGCCCTGGTAGACATTCTCCAGCCACCAGCGGTCCTTTTCCTCGACCGACATGGTGCGGACCTGTTCGTCGCTGAGCTGCTTGATGGCCATGGTCGCAAATCGCTCCGGGTCGTTCGTGTCTCAGCCGGCGGCGGCGTCTTCGGATATTCGATTTCCCAATCAGAACAAGGAAGGGCCGGGCTCACCGATGGGCGGCTTTTCCGGCGGCGGCAGTCCCAGGTGCTCAAACGCCGCGCGCGTAGCCTGCCGGCCCTGCCGGGTGCGGACGAGAAACCCGATCTGCAGCAGATAGGGTTCGACAACGTCCTCGAGGGTGTCGCGCTCCTGCCCCATGGTGGCGGCAAGCGCTTCGATACCGGCTGGCCCGCCGTCGTAAACGCGCATGAGCGCCAGCAGGAAGGCCCGGTCAAGTTCGTCGAGGCCGAGCGGGTCGACGCCTTGCAGTTCGAGCGCTTCCTGGGCCACAGAGCCGGTGATTTTTCCGCCGGCGCGCACCTGGGCGTAGTCGCGCACGCGGCGCAGCATGCGGTTGGCGACGCGCGGCGTGCCCCGGCTGCGCAGGGCGATGGCGTCGAGCGCTTTGTCTTCGTACTGCAGTTCCAGCCGCGCCGCGGAGCGGTGCAGAATGGTGCGCAAGTCGTCGGAGCCGTAATAATCCAGGTGAAATTGCAGCCCAAAGCGGTCGCGCATCGCGGCGCTGAGCATGCCCGCGCGGGTAGTCGCGCCGATCAGCGTGAACGGGGCGAGGTTGAAATTCACCACGCGCCCGCGCAATCCGCCCTCGATGGTGACGTCGATGCGGAAATCCTCCATCGCGGTGTAGAGAAACTCCTCGACGATCTTGGGCAGGCGATGGACTTCGTCAATGAAGAGAATGTCGCCGCGCTCCAGGTTGGTGAGGATGGGCATCAGGTCCGCCTGCCGCGCGAGCGCGGGGCCGGAGGTCAGGCGCAGAGGACGCTCGGTCATCTCGCGCGCAACGACATGGGCGAATGTTGTTTTGCCCAACCCGGGCGGGCCGTCGAAGAGCATGTGTTCGAGCGGTTCGCCGCGCTGGCGGGCGGCGTGCATCGCGATCTGGAGTTTTTCCACGATGCGCGTCTGTCCGACGATCTCCGCGAGCGTGCGCGGGCGCAGCGTGGTCGCGGCCGCGTCGACGTCGGCGCGCTGCGTTTCGCTTGAGATCAGGCGTTCACGAGCCATTGGCCAATGCGGCAATCTGCCGCATCCTAACCCCCTCCCTTCAAAGGAGGGGCAGGGGGAGGGAGTTACAAGCCAGCAAATCCCGCATGATGCGCACGTGATGTGCGAATGCCGCGCTCTAAAGGTCCAACCCGCGGCGTCTGCTCATCCTTCCACCCCGGTCTTGATCCGGTACGTCGCCTTGACCCATTCCTCCGCTGGCCCAAGATCGGGATGCAGCTGTGCGGAGCGCTCCAGCCAGCGTTCGGCATCGACGCGGGCTTCGCCCAGCGCGAGCAGTACTTCGAGCGCGTCACGCTGCCCGGCGGTGAAGCGCGCCGTCTCGACCGCGGGCGTGGACGCGCCCAGCGCGAAGTCCTCGACCTTGCCCTTGAGTTCCGCCACGATCATCTCGGCTGCACGCTTGCCGATGCCCGGCAGCGTGGCGAGCGAACGCGTGTCGCCGGCCTGAATCCACGCAGCCACCCGACGCACGGGCTCAGCCAGGGCACGCAGGGCTTTGCGCGTGCCGATGCCCTTGACCGAGATGAACTTGTGAAAGAACGCGCGGTCCTCCACGTGCGGAAACCCCACCAGCCGGGGGGTCATGTTGCCCACCGCGGCACTCTGCTCGATGAACTCCAGCGTGTGCAGCGTGACCTCCAGCCCGCGCGCAGCCGTGAGTTCGCCGATTGCGAAGCCGGGCACGAGCAATTCGCGGGCGATGCCGTCGCGCTCGACGACAGCCGAATCCTCATCAATCTCAATCAGCGTGCCGGTCAGCCGCACGATCATGGCGTTTGCGCTCCCGCGCGCTGCGCGACCTGTGGCTGCCCGTGATGTGCAGGTAAGCGGCGGATGTTCATGTTCATTTCGGTCAGTCGAACCAGCCCGGGCAATGTAACCGCCGGTCTGCGGTGTGGGAAGTTGAAAGTCAAGCAAGAATGACCGCCGCAACAACAGACCGCGGGCCGCGGGAGCCGGCGAATTCCGCCGTTCCCCGCGGCCCGTGAAGCGTCCGCATTGCGGTCAGTCGCGGCGCGAAGGCCGCGTGGACGGTTACGACTTGGCCGGCGCCGGCGCCTTCACCAGCGACTCCCCGGCCAGCAGCTTATTGACCTCTTCCGCGATGGTCTTGTCGAGTCCAACAGGCCCACCAACGTGTACCGCTTCGATGAGCCCGGACTTGCCCACCACAAACGACGTGGGGAAGCTCTGCACCTTGTACGGGTTGCCGATCTTGCGTTCCGCGTCCCAATGGAACGGCACGGTGACCTTGAGCTGCTCCATGAGGGCGACCAGGTCGGCTTCGGTCTTGGCCCGCGCGCCTTCCTTGTCATCCAGGCTGATCGCCATGATTTCGACGTCTTTGCCCGCGAAGTCCTTTTGCAACTGGTCAAAGCCCGGCAACGCGCGCTTGCAGAAACCACACCAGGTGGCGTAGAAAATCGCGACCTTCACCTTGTCCGACTTGCCGCCCAGCTTGCGTTCCTCGTTGTTGTTGAGCTTGAACGAAACTTCCGGCGCGGGCTTACCCAGCAGTTCCTCCGCCGGTCGCTTCTGCGGCTGCTGCGGCTTGCCGGCCTGGGCCTGTGCGGCCTTGAGCGAGCGAAGCTCGGTCAGCACCGCGCGCATGTCGCCGCGCATCGCCTGGATTTCTTTTTTCAGGGCCTCGATCTCGCTGCGGAGGTCGCCCTCGCCGGCGGTGCCGGTGGTGGCGGTGGTTGTCGCCGGGGCCTGCTGTGCCTCGCCTTCGGTCTGTGCCAAGACAGGCAGGCTCATCAGGCTCAACGCCAGGCCCGCCAGAAGTGTCGTGTGATCCATTCGTTTCATGCGATAGTCTCCGCTAACTCAATACGAGCACGGCACGACGGTCCATGGGATACTCACCCAACCCCGCACCGCCTTTCAATTGACCGAACGAGCCAGATCCGAAAGCGACGCGATGAATGCCAGCCCATGCGCCGATGCTTCGATCTGAAGCACGCCCTTCTTACGCAACAGCGCCTCCCAGACCCAACCCTCCTGTATAGCCGATCCGCGGGCGAAGTTCAAAAAAACGTCTGTAACGGACAGGTATCGCAGCGCTACAGCCGCAAGGAAGAGTCCGCAAAGGCGAGCGAATCGCCGCAGCAGTAGGCGATCGCCAGCGCATCAGCCACGTCGGGCGGCTCGGGCGGGTCTGCAAGGCGAAACAGGGATTGAACCGCCTGCTGTACCTGCGTCTTGCTGGCGCGGCCGTTGCCCGTCAAGTGCTTCTTGACGTGGGTCGCGCTGAAGCTGATGACCCTGGCATGGGCACGGGCGGCTGTGGCCAGCAGCACGCCGCGAGCGTGGCCCATCTGGATGGCGGTGCGCGGGTGTTTGTAGTGCGCGTAGAGTTGCTCGACGCCGACCACTTCGGGACGCCATTGGGTAAGGACCTCGGCGAAATCGTCCTCGAGCTGCAGGAGGCGGTCGGCAAGCGCGGACGCCGGATTGGTGCGCAGCACGCCGGCATCGAGGATGGTTGAGCGCCCCGCATCGTCGCGCCGCAGGACGGCGTAGCCGGTGACGTCGAGGCCCGGATCGATGCCGCAAATGATCATAGTGCGCATGGTCCGCAGGCTTGACCCGTTTGCAAGCGCAATATCGAAACGCCCGGATTGCGCTGCCTGGTTGCCGTCCGGCACGGGCACGGCGACAATTCCCCTGGCCGGCTGAGCGTTACAGGAAACCGGATGGCTGAACACGCTTGCGACATCGCGATCATCGGGGGGGGCATCGTCGGGACGGCGACGGCGATGGCGCTGGCTCGTTCCGGTGCGGGTTCGTTGATGGTGCTGGAGGCGGAGAACCGCTTGGCGGCGCATCAGACCGGGCACAACAGCGGCGTGATTCACTCCGGCCTTTACTACAAACCGGGATCACTGAAGGCGCGGCTCTGCGTGGAGGGGCGCGAGGCGCTGTATGCGTTCTGCGCGGATCATGGAATTCCCCATGAGCGCTGCGGCAAGGTCGTGGTTGCGACCAGCGCCGAAGAGGACGAGGCGCTGGCGCGGCTGGAGGAACGCGGGCGGGCGAATGGCTTGCAGGGCTTGCGCCGATTGTCTTCCGTCGAGTTGCGCGAACTGGAGCCCCACGTGTGCGGAGCAGCCGGGCTGCTCGTGCCAGAGACGGGAATCGTCGACTACACCGCGGTGACCGCCGCTTTCGCCCGCAGGGTCGAAAGCGCCGGACACAAGGTGCGCACCGGCGCGCGTGTGCTGGGTCATCGCCGCGCGGGTGATGCGCACGTGCTGCACACCACGATGGGCGACGTGACCTGCCGATTCCTGGTGAACTGCGGCGGCTTGCAATCGGATCGGGTCGCGCGAATGTGCGGTCTGCGCCCGGGCGTCCGTATCGTTCCGTTCCGCGGCGAGTATTACGAATTGCGCCCGGAGCGGCGGCACATGGTGAAGAACCTGATCTACCCGGTGCCCGATCCACGATTTCCGTTCTTGGGCGTACACTTCACCCGCATGATCGGAGGCGGTGTGGAGGCTGGTCCGAACGCGGTGTTGGCGTTCAAACGCGAGGGGTACGGTAAACTGTCCTGTTCGCTGCGTGACCTGTTGGCGACGGCGGGCTATTGCGGGTTCTGGCGGATGGCGCGGCAGCATTGGATGATGGGACTTGGCGAGATGCATCGCTCCTGGAGCAAGCGTGCGTTCGTGCGCGCGCTGCGGCGGCTGATGCCCGAGTTGCGCGCGGACGATCTGACTCCCGGCGGCGCCGGAGTTCGCGCCCAGGCGGTGGAGAGCGACGGGAGCCTCGTCGATGACTTTCGGCTGATGGAGGCGCCGGGCATGCTGCACGTGCTGAACGCCCCGTCGCCAGCCGCCACGGCGTCGATCAGCATTGGCGCTTACATCGCCGATCGGTGCCTGGCGGCACGGTAGGCTGGACGCTGCTGGCACAGGACTTATAATTGCCGGTTGGCAGCGCGCTGACCAGCGGCCCCGGTGGGGTTCCCGCCTGCGGTGCGCGAGTACCTAACCAGTTGCCAGTTGGGAAGTTGTGTGCAGGCGCCCGTAGCTCAATGGATAGAGTGGCTGGCTTCGAACCAGTAGGTTGGAGGTTCGAGTCCTCCCGGGCGCATGATCGTGGATTAACTGGCGGGGCTCTTCCGGCGGCAGATGGTGGAAGCGCCGTTTGGCCGGTGGTTGAATTCCGCATCTGAGCAGTCGTCCAGGACAATCGTCCAGGGTTGTCGAACCGGGCGCGTGGCATTCGCGGGCCGCGCGGCGTGCGCAGCGGTCGCGCTGCTTCCACCGATGACGCCCTGGTTTTTCAGCAGCGCGTTGGAAACCTCATCCATGGCAAAGGCCACAAGCAAGGAAGCGCCGCCTCCCGGTGAACCGGTTGAGGAGCAGGTAGAGACGATCGAGGAAGACGCTGCGCCCGACGAATCGCGGCCAGCGCCGCGAAGGGCCCCCGGGCAGAAGGAAGTCATTCCCTTCGCCTGGAAGCTTTGCGGGTATTCCGTCGAGGGACACACCCTGACGCTCTTCAAATCGGTCGAGCGGGAAGACTGCGAAGGGCAGTTGACGCGGCACACCCTCGAAGGGTACTACGACGGGCTCAAGATCTACACGATCGACGAGCCGGTTCCGGAGTCGGCCAAGGCCAAGAAACTGCGCGCGGCGGTCGCCAAGCAGACCAAAAAGTCGGTACAAGCAAAGGCAAGCACAGAGACGGCGTCGCGCAAGTCTTCCAAAGCGCCCAATGTGGTCAAGACGCCGATGGGCACGCTCGTAGACGGACGGATCACTGTTCGGCGAAAGAAGGGCGCGCTCGACTCCGACGTCCTCGCGCCCAAGGGCAAGTCCAGGCGATCGGCGGCGCGGAAATCGGCCGGCGCGGGCGATAAGCCGGAAGCCGCGAAAACGGGCAAATCGAAGCCTTCCAAGGACAGCCCTCGCAAAACTTCGTCCAAGGGCGCGTCAAGCGGAACGCAGGCTGCGGCCAAGTCCAAGCGATCTGGAAAAACCACGAAAAACCGTGGGAAGAAAGGCCGCTAGGAAAATCCGGCGTAAACCGATGACGCATGGCCGCTTTCCGGACTGAATTCGAGCGCGCGAAAGGTTCACGCAGCATGGCGCGGAAGTCACCATCTCCAACGGTTCGCGGGCGACTGAAGGCGCTGCGCCGGGCGCTGGCCGACCATCGACTTCCCGCAATCCTGATCACCAGCCGGGCGGACCATAACCACCTGACCGGTTTCACCGGCGAGGATTCGGCGGTGCTGGCGACCCAGTCGGCCGTGCATCTGATCAGCGATGGACGCTTCGCGACCTCGATCCAACGCGAAGCGCCCTGGGCCGACGTTTCACTGCGAAAGGGCACGCTGGTAGACGAAATCTCGTCGGTGGTGCGCGCGCGGCGCCTGCGCCAACTCGCGCTTCAGCCGGAGTCAATGACCGTCGCGACGCGCGCGGCCCTGGCGAAGGGATTGCGCGGCGTGAAGCTGGTGGACGCGCCTCCGCTCTGCCGCGAGCTGCGCATCTGCAAGTCGGCGGAGGAACTGGCCCTGATCGCCCGGGCGGCGCGGATTGCGGAAGCGGCCTACCACGCGACGTTGAAATCACTGCGCATCGGACAGACCGAGCTGGAAATCGCGGCGCGCCTGGAATACGAAATGAAGCGGCGCGGTTCAACGTCGCCAGCGTTCGATTCGATCGTGGCGATCGACGCGAATGCGGCGCTTCCGCACGCGGTGCCGGGCACGCGCAAGCTGAAACGGGGCTGCACGCTCCTGATGGACTGGGGCGCAACTTTCCGGTTTTATCGCAGCGACTTGACCCGCACAGTGTTCATCGGTAGCATCCCGCCGAAAATGCGCGAGGTCTATGCGCTGGTGCTTTCAGCGCAGGAGCAGGCGATCCGGGCGATCCGCCCCGGCGTGGCGATGTGCGATGTGGACGCGGTGGCGCGGCGACATATCGCGAGCGCAGGCTATGGGGAATTTTTCAATCACGGACTTGGGCACGGACTTGGACTGGACGTGCACGAGGCCCCGTCGCTGCGCTGGAGCAGCAACGAAACGTTTCGTGAAGGCATGGTGGTCACCGTCGAACCGGGCATTTACCTGCCGGGAATCGGCGGGGTGCGCATTGAAGATGACATCCTGGTGACGCGCGCCGGTCGCCGCGTGTTGACGCGGCTGGCCAAGGACCTGCGGTCGGCTGTCGTGTCGCCAGGCCGTTGAGAGGCAGGCCGTTGAGAGGCAGGCCGTTGAAAGGCTGGCCGTTGAATACGGCAGGCCGTTGATTTCAGCGGGAGTTGCTGCCGCGACGCATGAATGTTCGTCGTGCATCGGCGGATGCGGCAACCTCGGCAGAGTTGAGTTCAATCGCGGCTGTTCGGCAGCCGCGCGGAGCCGCCCATCGTGGTTGATCCGAAGAAGATACGTTCACTGGTCGAGCTTATGATGGAGCACGACCTGTGTGAACTGGCCTACAAGAGCGGGGACGAAGAGATTGTCCTCAAGCGTCCTGGCGCGCGCACGGGCGGGCACGACATGGGCCATGCGCCGATGATGTACCACCAGCCGATGCCCGGGCCGGCCCCGTCGCCCGCGGCGGCTGTACCACCGGCTGCGGCAGCGGCGCCGGACCCGGACGCCGGGCTCGTGCCGATCAAGTCGCCGATGGTGGGCACGTTCTATTCGACACCCAATCCGGAATCGCCTCCGTTTGTCACCGAGGGCTCGCGGGTCGCGCCGAACTCGGTGGTCTGCATCGTGGAGGCGATGAAGGTGTTCAACGAAATCAAGGCGGAAGTCTCCGGCACCATCAAGCGCGTGCTGGTGAAGAACGAGGAACCGGTCGAGTTCGGCCAGCCGTTGTTTATGGTCAAGCCCGATTGATCGAATACCTCCGCGATCCGCGGCGCAAGCGGCGGCGAGTCGAACCGGGTGCCGACTATCACGGCGCCGGCGGACAGCCGTCATTCCCCGCGGGCGCGATTGAATCAACCATCCATGTTCAAGAGAGTGCTGGTCGCGAACCGTGGTGAAATCGCGCTGCGCGTCATGCGCACGTGCCGCGAGATGGGCATTGACACCGCCTGCGTATTCTCGGAGGTGGATCGCGGGTCCGACTACCTCAAGATGGCCTCGCGGGCGGTGTGCATCGGCCCCGGCCCGGCGAACGAGAGTTACCTGAAGGGCGATCGCATCATCGCCGCGGCCGAGATGGTCGGCGCGGACGCGATTCACCCCGGCTACGGCTTCCTGGCGGAAAACGCGCAGTTTGCGGACATGTGCCGCGATTCGCGCATCGAGTTCATCGGGCCGTCGTCGGAATCGATCCGCCTCTTGGGCGACAAGGCCGCGGCGCGCACCCTGGCCAAAAAGGCGAAAGTGCAGACCGTGCCGGGCAGCGACGGCGTGGTCGAGGACGACGCCGCCGCGATGAAGGTCGCGCACAAGATCGGCTTTCCGGTCATGGTCAAGGCGCTGGCCGGCGGCGGCGGCCGCGGCCTGCGCATCGTGCGCACGGCGGAGGATCTCAAGCACGCGCTGGCCACCTCGCGCACGGAAGCGCTGAAGGCGTTCAACGAAGCCGGCGTCTACATCGAGAAATACATCGAGAATCCGCGGCACGTCGAGGTGCAGCTTCTCGCCGATCAGAAGGGGCACGTGCTGCACGTCTTCGAGCGCGACTGCACTGTTCAGCGCCGCTATCAGAAGCTCATTGAGGAATCCCCATCACCGGGCATCGAGGCGCGCACGCGCGACGAGATCTGCAAGTCCGCGGTGCGCCTGGCCAAGGCGGCGAACTATTACAACGCCGCGACCGTCGAGTTCGTGGTGGACCAGAAGGGCAAGCCCTATTTCATCGAGGTGAACACGCGCATCCAGGTCGAGCACCCGGTGACCGAGATGATCACCGGAATCGACCTGATCCGCTGCCAGATCGAGATCGCAGCCGGGTTGCCGCTGCGCTTCACGCAGCGCGACATCAAGCCCTCGGGCCACGCCATCGAGTGCCGCATCAACGCCGAAGACCCGTTGCAGAATTTCCGCCCGTGTCCGGGTCGCATCGACCACATGACCGTGCCCGGTGGGCTGGGTGTGCGCTTCGACTCGCACGCCCACGCCGGTTACACGGTCAGCCCGCGCTACGACTCGATGATCGGCAAGCTGATCGTGCATCGGCCAACACGCGAAGAGGCGATCGCCGCGATGCGCCGCTGCCTGAGCGAGTTTCGCCTGGACCCGCTGAAGACGACGATTCCGCTGTATCAACGGGTCATGGAAAACGAAGTGTTTATATCCGGCAAGTTCGGCACCAGCTTCGTCGACACCCTGAAGCTGAACGACCCACCGACATAACCCGCGGTCGATGGCTCGCCGATCGGGCCGGTGTCCGCGATCGCATTCAATCACCCCGGATCCTCGCCCGACATTTGTCGCTTGCCCTGCCGGAATGACCGACTATAAGGGCAGCATGCGCGGCGGGTTTTGTCACAAACTTTGGTCCGGGGTTTGGGCGTGCGGACTGATCTGCGGTTGCGGCGAGGTGCGCGTCGGGCCCGGCGTTGCGCCGGGCGAGATCAACCAGCCACGCTGGACCGACGGATTCGCTTCGGCTGAAGAATTCTCCGACGCACGGGCGAATCGTTCTCGGAACCAGGCTGCCATGTGGTTCCTGGCGGCGGACACCAGCCGGGATTCCTCGGCGCTGACGGGCGACTCCGGGCCTGCGAATGCGAACCTGCAGGCGGGCGACCCGCTCGCTTCCGCGAATGAGCCGCCTTCGCGACGCGGCCCGCTTCCGGGACTGTGGGAGACGATCGAACGCGACTTGCGCATGGCCCCTCACGACCTCTGGGAGGACACCAAGAGCGTCTACGGCAACGGGCCCAACCTGATCATCCTCGGGCTGACCTATGGCGGTTCGCTCACCCTGCAGCAGACCGGCGTGGATGATTCCATCGCCAGTTCGCTCGATCGGCCCAACACGATCTTCAGCAAGGGTCTTGGCGAGGCGTTCGCCGCGCTGGGAAATCCAGGTACGCACTTCGGCGTGGCGAGCCTGTGGTACCTCGTCGGTCAGCAGCGCCAGAACGATGACACGTACGAACTGGGCCGAACCATGATCAGCGCGCTGACCGTCAACGGCCTAACCGTGCTCCTGGGACAGACTGCGACATCGGATCGATCGCCGAACGGAGAACGCGGGACGTTTCCCAGCGGTCACACGTCGAGCACGTTCACGCTCGCATCGGTCATGCACCAGGCCTACGGACCATGGGTGGGCGCGCCGCTGTACGCGCTGGGCGGCTTGGTGGCCACGGAACGACTCGACAACGGCGAACACTATTTTTCAGATGTGGTCATGGGCGCGGTGATGGGCCTGGTCATCGGCCACACCATCGCGGGCGAGCACGAGATCGAGGTCTTCGGCGGGCGGATCGTGCCCTATGCCGATCCGGAATCGGGCGCGAGCGGAATCGCGTGGCACGTTTCGTTCTGAGGCGCCCTCAGGGCGCTTCCGCCTCTTCGCCGCGACCGACCACCGCCGCGATCACGAGATCTCCGCTCACATTGATCACCGTGCGGCTCATGTCGAGAAAGCGATCGACGCCCAGCACCAGCGCGATTCCTTCCGCGGGCACGCCAACCGTCTGCATCAGGATCACGATCAGCGGCAGGCTTCCCCCAGGCACACCCGCGGTGCCGATTCCCGCGAGAATCGACATGAGCACCACCACGAGCTGCTGGCCGAGGCTGAGTTCGACGTTGTAGACCTGCGCCAGAAAGAGGACGGTGATTCCCTCAAAGAGCGCAGTTCCGTTCTGGTTGGCTGTGGCTCCGACCGTCAGCACGAACCGGGAAACGCGCGCGGGGATGTTGAGCCTGGTTTCGGCGATCTCCAGCGCTTTGGGCAGCGTCGCGTTGCTGGACGAGGTCGAAAAGGCGTACAGGTAGACCTCGCGGCAATCGGCGAAGAATTTCCAGGGCGACCGCTTCGCCAGCAGCGTCAGCATCAAAGGGTAGACCACGAACTGCTGGATGAGCAGGGCGAGCACCACCACGTTCACGTAGCCGAGCAGCGTCGCGAACACGCCCAGCCCGTTCTTGAACGCCGCGGTCAGTACCAGCGAAAAAACCCCCGCCGGCGCCAGGATCATCGCGAAGCCCACGACCTTGATGCAGACCGCGAACACCTGCTCCAGGAGCGGCACGAGCGTGTGCGATACTTTCTCGCGCACGCCGGAGGTGCTCATCGCCGCGCCGAAGACGAGGCAGGCCACCATCAGCGCCAGGATTTCGCCCTCGAGCGCGCGCACGGCCGAGGCCAGCGGGTTCTTGGGAAGCAGGTCGAGCAGCGCCTCGTGCAGCGGTTGGGCCGACATCGCAGCTTGGCGCACCGCGATGGATTCCGCCGACTCGACGGGGGTCAGGTTTGCGCCTGCCCCTGGCTGGAGCAGTACAACCAGTCCGATACCGATCGCCACAGCCGCGCCGCTTGCCAGGACCGTACACCCGAGCGTCTTGAGGAAAACGCGCCCCATGCCCTTTCCGCAGCCCAGTTCGTACGCCCCGAGCAGCAGGGCCGAGACGACCAGCGGCACGACAATCATGAAGATTAGCCGCAGGAAGATCTGGCCGACCATCGCCACCCAATGGGTGATCAGGGGGGTGAGCCATGCGCAGCCCGCGGCATCCTTGTACGGGTGCAGCAGCCCCCCGATCACGACGCCTGCGACGAGGGCCGCCAGCAGCCATGCCGCCTTGCGCATATCGGTCTCCTGCCCCGAACAGTACCTGATCAATCGGCCGCCCGCGAGCCGCACGCGCTTCCGCGCGGAGCCTCTCCATGTTCATGGATTGGTTAAACGCACATTCAGGTTTGCGGTACGCAAGCGCAGCTCGATGCGATCGGAGTGTCCGCGCGCGACCATGACTTGCCAAACTCGGTGGCCAGGCGCGCGGCCTCCGCGGATTTGTTCTGACCGGCCAGGCTGCGGCTCAGGCCATAGAGCGACCAGCCGTTATCCGGCCATTCGGCAAGATCTTCGCGATAGACCTTTTCCGCTTCCGCGTAGCGCTCAGCGCTGAGCAGCACGGCGCCCAGCGTGTGCCGCACCGGCTGCATCCATTCCGGCGGCTCCATGTAGAGCAACTGATCTTCAAGTTCCACAGCTTTGCGCAGTTCGGTCACGGACGTGTCGGTTTCGCCACGGCGCAGCGCAATTTCGCCGTTGAGCATGTGCTCGGCGATGCGCAGGACAAGGCGGGCCGGGTTGATCGCCAGAACACGATCCTCCGGAACAGCCGCCACCGCCGTCCGAAACGCGGCCTGCTCCTGCTCCGCCAGCGCGATCTCGCCTTTCGCGGCATACGCGAGGCCCCGGCTGTAGCGCCACATGGCGGTGGTCACCAGCAGGCACGAAGGAGGCGCCGGCTCGCGCAGCAGTTCGTCCCACCGGCCGAATCGCTTGTGCGTGTCGTACACCACGGCCATGAACGGATCGACGAACACGGCGTTCTCGCGCAGGTAATCATCCGGCACACTCTTGACCACGGCCCGCGCCGCCGCCAGAGCCGCGGCGTAGCGTCCCTCCATCATCGAGGCGAACGCGAGCATGTGCTGGTTGTGTACCATGTACACGCGGTAAAACCCCTGTTTGGGAGAAATGTCCAGATACTTGCCATCCGCGCGGATCGCATCGACGTTCTGCTCCGCCGCGAGGCGATAGCGCCCGGTCTTGACGTCAATATGCGACGGCATGTGTACGAGGTGCCCGGACGCGGGAACGAGCTGACGCAGGCGGTCCGCCGCGGCGTTCGCCCGCGCCGGATCGGGCGACGCCTCGACCGCGTGAACATACAGGTGATTCGCGCCGGGATTCTGCGGATCGATGGACATGACCTTTTCGAGCACCGCCAGGATTTTCTCGGTGCCCGGCTGAGGCTCGCCGGCGTGCGTCCAGAGGTCCCATGGGCGCAGGTCCATCATGGCTTCGGCGTATAGCGTGCCCACGTCAGGATCGTCGGGGAATTCTCCCCAGACGCGTGCCATAGCGTCGGCGTACGCTTGGTCGAGCGGTCGGCGGTCCTCCGGCTGGGGATCGGCGTAGCGCGCTGCCAACGCGGAGATCAGCGCCTGCTCAACCGGCGATGCCGACGGTTGATGCGCGATCGCCTTCTGCAGGGCGGCCCAGGCAGCCGCCGCGCGATCCGGCGGCACGACGGGGTTGTTGATGTGCGGGCCGTGGCATAGGGCAATACCCCACCAGGCCATGGCGCAATGGGGATCGTGCCGCGTGGCCGCGCTGAACGAGCGAATCGCCTCGTCGTGGTTGAAGGCATAGGCCCAGGTCAGGCCCTGGTTGAAGTAACGTTGCGCCGCGGGGAACGACGTGGTCACCCGGCGCTCATGTGTCCCCATGCCTCGAAAAAGCGGCGCGTCCTCGCCTCGGCGAGCGGTCTGGCTGCAACCTGCGGCCAGCACCAGAACAGCGCATGTGCTTTGCAGGACGTGATGGCGAACATTCATCGCGGACCTCCGGCGGATGCGTGAAACCCGGAATGAGGGGTACCCGCATCCGCCGGGAATGTCAACCGCGAAAGCGCGCAGCGGCTGCAGCCGTCGGCAATCTCGTGAGCGCTACGCGCCGAAGAGGGCAGTTAGCGCGGAGAAGTCGTGCAGATCGACGTCATCGTCCGCGTCGAGGTCGCAATCGGCGAATTCCTGCGCCGTACACCCGACGGGCGGCGCGGTGACGCTGGGACCGGCGAGGCAGTCGACGAAACGGGCGGCGTCAGCGAGATCCACGTCGCCGTCACCGTCGATGTCGCCGGCGATGGGTGTGCCGCCGAGGGCAGCGCCGCCGCCGGTCAGGCATACGTCGTCGAACTCGATCCCGGACACCGGGCCGTTGACCCCGAGCAGTTCGAAAAGCTGGCTGACCTGGGAGAGGTCGACGGCGTCGGCGATGTCGCTCATGGGGATTTCCACAACATGCCACTGTCCGTTGCGGACAAAGCCGTAGGGATCGCTGCCGGCCTTGAATTCGATCCACTTCTGGCCGATGTCGTCGACGTTTCCGCTGCGCATGCCGATCTGGAAGGTGACGTTGGAGCTGGTCTTCAGCGCGAACCGCAGCCGGCTTTCCGGATACCGAAACGCGGTGAGATTGTGCTTGATGATCGGCGTGAACGCCGCGCCGAACCAGGTCAGCCCCGGTGTCGAAGTGAGCGACATGCTCGTCGTCCCTTCGTACGGAGACTGGGCCGCCGGCTGCAGGGTGTTTTCCCAGATGTAGAACTCACCATCGACGCCGAGCTGATATTCGCCGGCGGTCTTGTGCGCGGGATTTTCGGTGAAAATGCCGTAGTTGCCGTTCTCGGGCGTGGGGCGCGGCACGCTCGGAGTCCAGTAGACGTTGTCGATCGAGAAAGTGACCGGCGTCGCGGGCGGGTCCGCGGCGATCATGAAAACCTGCTTGATCGTGTGGAAGTCGACGTTGCTGAAGCGATTCAGCGGAATGACCATTTCGTGCCAGTTGCCATCGCGGACCAGCCCAAAGGTTTCGCCGCCGTTGATCACGTTGACCCAGCTCTCGCCCGCGGCTGAACTGGCCACGCCGATCTTGAACGGGCCCGTCCAGGTCGTCTTCATGTGCACGTGCAGGTGGCCGTCGGAGTAGTTCTGCATGTTGCGGTCGAGATGCGAGAAAACACCCATGCCGAACCACTGGCCGGCGGCTGCGTTCATCGTCCAGGCCTCGGCGCCCTCGAAGGGCGCGCCGGCTGCGGCGGTCAGGTTGTTCCAGAGGTAGAGCGAAGCGTTCGAACCGTAGTCAACGGCGTTGTTCACCGGCGTCGTCTCGGTGAACACGCCGAACGCGCCGGTTTCCTGCGTGTCTTCGGCGAACTGCAGCTCCGTGTCGCCGTTGTCGTACAGGCGGATGTAGTCGATGTACATTTTCGCCGGAAACGGCGCGGTGATCAGGTTGGGGTCGGTGATCTGGACGAAGTTGTAACCGCCCACCGACATGTTCACGATGATGAAAAACGGTTCGTGAAATTCCTCCAGCGAGTTGCTCGCGCCCGCGCTGATGTCCATGGTCCAGTAGTTGAATCCGTCGATAAACGCGCGGATCTCAGTCGGGGTCCACGTCACCCAGTAGAGATGATAGTCGTTGTGCAGGTCCGCGGGCCGATCGGAGAACAGGCCGTACAGGGCGTACGAGCCATTGAAATCCCAATGGGCCGCGGCATTCACCCGCCGGTTCACCACGCCCGCGACGATCGCGTCGTGCGTGCCCATCTCGAGGATGTCGATCTCGCCGCAGGCCGGCCAGGCCACTTGGCCGATGTTGTTGCCCAGCAGCCAGAACGCCGGCCACAGGCCGTTCTGGAGATTGGGAACCTTCACGCGCGCGAGCAGCGTGCCGTACTTGAACGCGAGCCGCCCGTGCGTGGTCAAACGCGACGAGGAAAACTCCTTGCCGAGATACGGGGCACGCAGCGCCTCGATGACCAGGTTGCCGTTCTCAATGTACGCATTCTCCGGCCGGGCGGTGTGGTATTGCAGTTCGCCGTTGCCGAACCCATGGCCGCCCACGTGGTAGGTCCAAGTGGTGGAATCGATGACGGGCTCGTCGAATTCCTCGGACCAGACCAGGGTCTGGGCGCGAGCGCCTGCGGCAAGAAAACCAAGCCCCAAAACCAGCGCTGCGGCGCCTGCGCGACTACGGTTCATCCGAAACCATCCTTTCACGTCATCAACTCATCCCCGGACAATCGGGGCACGCGGTCCATTATAGCGGAACGATCCGGACACCTGGACGCGATTTCAGATAGAAATGCGCGGCAAAGGGGCGTGGGCGGCACGATTGGTGGTTTGCCACGAAACAGTTGCATGGTTCAGATGCATGTCACGCCATGTCCGCGGACGAGAACCAGGCCCGGAATGAAACTGTTTCATGGTTGAGTTTTCGTGAATGGATTTATCGTACGCTTGCCATGCACCACCACAAAGGCCTACACTGGCCAGGTAGAGAGAGGCCCGCCGCGCCGGGCGAAATGAATGCATGGGAGGTTGAGTGACGCATGCGCTCGGCCTCCCTATTTGTTTGGCCGGGCGCGGGCCGCGATGGTCTTTGGCGCCGTAGTATCGACTCGGCAAATGGATATCCCAATTGGCCTTTCTTGATGCAGGAGGTAGGAACGAATGAAAACCATCAACTCTCCGGTCCACAAAGTCGCGGCGTTGACCATGATCGTGTGTTGCACTGTCGTCGCGGCGCCCGCGATGGCGACGATCAACCTCAACCCCGGTTTCGAGCTGGGCGCCGGAACCGACGCGGACAACTGGCTGGAACTCGCCGGTGGCGGCGGGCCGGGCACCGCGACGCACCGCGTGGGCACCGAACCGGAATCCGGCGACTGGCACATGATGCTCCGCCTCGGCGGCGACGGGTCGCCCTCGTTCGCCGAAGCGCAGAACCTGACCGCGACCGGTTCGGTCACGCCCGGCGAGTTGTACGACTTCACGGTCGACGCCAAGCGTGTGGGCCCGCTCGGCGTAAGCGTGGTCGTGTTCATCGAAGTGCAGTGGTTGGACAGCGACGGAAGTCACGGCGGCGGGGTGAAGGGTTCTTCGGGGCTGCAGGGCATTTTCGGCACCCTCTCAGAGACCTACCAGCCGTACGGGTTTACCGGAATTACGCCCGCCGCCGGATCGGATGCCGCGCTAATCAAGTTGCTGGTTCAGGGTGGTGCGGTCGCCGGTAACTCCGCCACGGTGTTCTTCGACAACGCGGCGCTGGTGGTTCCCGAACCGGCGAGCTTCGCCCTGGTTCTGGCGGGTGCGGCCTTGGTGCTGCGCCGTCGGCGCGTCGCGTAACGAATCGCGGGTTTGCGATACCGCGGGTCCGATAGGGGCATGCGACTGTTGCCCCTGAAGGATTTCAAGTTCATCCATGAATGCGGCGAGGCATCGCAGCCTCGCCGCATTGTCTTGACGAGGTATCAGTTGCGTCGTCGATGTGTCCACGACGAACGGTGCAACAATGTGCAAGCATCAGGCCGCCGCGTTGACTACAATGGCGGGGGGCGAACCGGGCGAGTCTGAACCAGGTTCGCCTGGGAACCGCCGCGCCACAGGAACCTGCAACACTCCGCTGCGCTGCGCGTTGGCGGGGCATTGGCGACACGATCGAGGAAGGACGGTTAACGAGATGCGCAAGGGCAGTCCGCGCCATCGTGGTTGTGCAGCGTTCGGGGTGGTTTTGTCGTCGTTTGGCCTGATGGCCCCGGCGGCCGCGCTTGCGCAGGGCGGACCCGTGTGGTCCGACGAGTTTGACGGCGCCACGCTGAACGCGGCGAACTGGGAAATCATGATCGGCACGGGCACGAGCTACGGCCTGCCCGCGGGTTGGGGCAACAACGAACTGCAATACTACACGGGCCGGCCGGAAAACGTCTTCGTCAGCGGCGGCCATCTGCACATCGTGGCCCGCGCAGAATCATTCTCGGGCAGCAATTACACCTCGGCGCGCCTGCGCACGCTGAACCTGCAGGAGTTTCTCTACGGCCGTCTGGAAGCGCGGATCAAGCTGCCCTCGACGCAAGGCATCTGGCCGGCGTTCTGGATGCTGCCGACCAATTCGCCTTATGGTGGCTGGGCGGCGAGCGGCGAGATCGACATCATGGAATCCGTCAACATCGCGACGACCATCTACGGCACGATTCACTACGGCAATCCATGGCCGGGCAACGTGCACAGCGGCGGCACGCTGAACACCGGGACGAATTACGGCAACGACTTTCATGTCTACGCCATCGACTGGGAGCCGGATGTGATCCGCTGGTACGTGGACGGCGTGGTCTACCACTCGGAATCGAGCGACGATTGGTACAGTTCAGCCGCCCCTGGCAACAACCGCGCGCCGTTCGACACGCCGTTTCACCTGCTGCTCAACGTCGCGGTCGGCGGCAACTTCCCGGGATCGCCCGGAGGTGGTAGCTCGTTTCCACAGGAAATGCTGGTCGACTGGGTGCGGGTGTATGCGTTCGAGACCGAGCAGTCGCCTTTCTTCGGTTCGCCGCAGGCCATTCCCGGTGTGATTGAGGCGGAGGACTTTGATCTGGGTCCCGAGGGTTTCGCCTACCACGATTGTGATTCCACCAACCAGGGCGGCGCGTACCGGCCAGCCGCCGGTGTGGACCTCGAAGCCTGCTCCGAAGGCGGCTTCAACGTCGGCTGGATGTGCGGCGGCGAGTGGATCGAGTACACCGTGGACGTCGCCCAGGCGGGGGCGTATCTCGTCCGCGCCCGCGTCGCGTCCAATACCACGGGCGGAACGTTTCGCCTGCTGTTCGACGGCGTGGACAAGACCGGGCAGATGGCCGTGCCGGTGACCGGCGGATGGCAGAACTGGACGACAATCTCGAAGGTCGCGGAGCTTTCTGCCGGTGTGCAGGAGATGCGGTTCATCAACACGAGCACGTCCGCGTTCGCGTACAATCTCAATCACTTCACATTCATCGCCCTGGCCGATGAGGATTTCGATTTCAACGGCGTGGTTGACCTTGCCGATTTTGCGATGCTCCAGGGTTGCATTGCCGGACCCGACGTGTCCACCCCGCCGGACGGTTGCCCGCAGACTCTCTTCGACCGGTGCGATCTCGACGGCGACAACGACGTCGACCTGCACGATTGCGGGCGGTTCATGAATGCGGGCCTGTCGCCGGAATAGGCGGCGCGGAAACCCGGAATCAGCCTGCAATCTGGTCGAAAGGCGTCTCCATGTCGGCTGCGGTCCTGATTCTCGCCCTGCTGGCCGTTGCACCGGCGGCCATTTCGGACTCTGCACCCTGCCGACAAACGCTGACCTTCGCTGCCGATTGGCTCTTTCACAAGGGAGACGATTCCGCCGCGTCGGCGGCCGGGTTTGACGATTCCACATGGCAGCGCGTCGCGCTGCCGCACACCTGGAATGCAACGGACGGCCAGGACGGCGGCAACGACTACCATCGCGGACCGTGCTGGTACCGGTTGCGCTTCGTGCTGCCGCCCGGGTCAACGGGCCAGCGCTGCTTCCTGCGCTTCGGTGCCGCCTCCCTGGTTGCGGAGGTCTTCCTCAATGGGCAGCGCCTCGGCGAACATCGCGGCGGCTTTACCGCCTTTTGCTTTGAAGTGACGTCGCACCTGCAAACCGACGGCGTCAACGTGCTCGCGGTCCGCGTCGACAATTCCCAATGCGAGGATGTCGCCCCGTGGTCCGCGGACTTCACCATGTTCGGCGGACTGTACCGCGACGTGCAGCTCATCATCACCGGACCGACCTGTATTTCGCCGCTCGATCATGCATCCAGCGGCGTGTACGTGAAGCAGGCGCAAGTGTCCGCCGAGCGCGCGGAGCTGGAAGTGGCCACGCACCTGCTGAACGGACGCGACGCCAGGCCGGTGACCGTCGTCGTGGAACTGCTCGACGGCGCCGGACTCATCGTGCAGCGCAGCGAAGGAAGTCTTCCGCTGGAATCGGATACGCAGAACGTCAACCTGCAGACTCTGGCCATCGAAAAACCGCGCCTGTGGCCGCAACTCTACCAGGCGCGCGTGCACCTCCGCTCGGCGGACGCGGTGATTGACGAAGTCACCGTCCCGGTCGGGCTGCGGTTTCTGCGTGCCGATCCGCGCAGGGGGCTCCTCGTCAACGGCAATCCCGTGCGCCTGCACGGCGTGAATTGCCATCAGGACCGCATGGACAAAGGTTGGGCGATTTCCCCAGCAGACGTACGCAGCGACTTCGCGCTGATTCGCGAAATCGGATGCAACGCCGTCCGGCTGGCGCATTACCCGCACAGTTCACTGACCTACGCCATGTGCGACGAACTGGGTCTGGCGGTATGGGCGGAGATTCCGCTGGTGAATCGCGTTTTCGACACACCCGAATTTCGCGCGAACTGCCGCCGGCAGCTTGTCGAGATGATCCGCCAGAACTACAACCATCCGTCGATCTTCTTCTGGGGAATTCACAACGAGGTCACCGCGCCGTGGGAGCCAGGTCCGGACCCCGCGCCGCTCGTGCGCGAACTGGTCGACCTGGCCAGGCAGGAGGACCCCACGCGGCTGACCGTTTGCGCCGCGACCGATCCGCGCGACCACGCCGCGAATTGGCAGACCGATCTGGTCGCGTTCAACCGCTACTTCGGCTGGTACGGCGGCGAACCGGAGGAGATCGGCGCCTGGCTCGACGACACGCACGCACAACACCCCGAACACCTGCTGGGCATCAGCGAGTACGGCGCCGGGGCGAGCATCGCGCACCACGAACTGCCGCCCACCAAGCCGAAACACGACGGCGAGTGGCACCCGGAAGTGTGGCAGGCGCACCTGCACGAAGTTCATTGGCACGCCCTGCACGACCGCCCGTACGTCTGGGGCACGTTCATCTGGAACATGTTCGACTTCGCCAGCGACGCCCGCCGCGAGGGCGACGCAACCGGTCGCAACGACAAGGGCCTAGTGACCTATGATCGCCGGACCAGGAAAGACGCATTCTTCTTCTACAAGGCGCAATGGTCCAAAGACCCGTTCGTCCACATCACCAGCCGGCGCTTCACACCGCGCAAGCAGCGCGAAACGATTGTGCGGGTATATACCAATCAGAAGCGCGTCGAGCTCTCCGTCAACGGACAATCGCTTGGCCAAGAAGACAGCAACCAGGGTGTTGTCGAATGGCCGGACGTGCAGCTCGACATCGGCAGCAACGCGATTCGCGCCGTGGTGATCGGAGGTGAAGAACCATTCATGGATGAATGTGCGTGGATCGTGGCGCCCGCCGCGGATTGAAATGGCAACGCGTGTCAGACGGCCCGGGCGATGCCGGTGGCCACCACCCAAGCGCTCGACCAGGCCCACTGGAAGTTGAATCCGCCGATGCGCCCGTCGACGTCCAGGATCTCGCCGGCAAAGTGCAGCCCCGGACACTTGCGCGAGCCAAGGTCGCGCGGATCCACTTCCGCGAGCGAAACACCTCCAGCCGTCGCCTCGGCAAAGCCATAACCCCGCCCATCGCGCACCGGCAACCGCCATGCAACCAGCGCCTGGGCCAATGATTGCCTCGTACTTTTCGCCAGGTGCGCCATCGGCACATTCGCCGAAATACCCAGCGCCGCGAGCACCGCATCCGCCAGCCGCGCCGGCAACAGCCGCGCCAGCGCGTTGTGCAGTTGCACCTTGGGCACTTCGCGCCCCAGGTGCAATATCCGCGCTTCCACCGCCGCGACATCCTCGCCCGGAAAAAAGTTCACCACGAGCGACGCGGTCCGGCCCTCGACGCGGGCGCGATGCCAGTGCCGCGACACATCCAGCACGCCCGGTCCGCTCAGCCCGAAGTGCGTCCACAGCAGGATTCCGCGCACGCGCGCCGGCTTTCGCCCTTCGGCGATGACAGTCAACTCGACGACCTGCCAAATCCCCGACAGCGGCTGGTGAAATTCTCCATCGAGCAGCAAAGGATCCAGCGCCGGCGTACGCGGCACCAGCGCATGTCCCAGCCGCTCCGCGAGAACAAAACCAAATCCATCGCTTCCGGTCTTGGGCAGCGACTGTCCGCCCGTGGCCAGTACGACGCGCCGCGCGGCGAACTCCGTGTCCCCGGCGACGACGCGAAACCCGTCATCCCCCGGCTGAATGTCCGACACCCGTCGACCGCACTCGATGCGCACGCCAACCCGTTCGGCCTCAGCCAGCAACGCGTGCAGCACGGTCTTGGCCCGATCGGTCGTGGGGAAAAGCTTACCGTTGTCCGGCTCCTCGTACATCTCCACGCCGATCTCGCGAAAGATCTCGACCGTACGCTCCGCCGGAAGCGCCGCCAGGATCCGCTTGATCACGTTCGGGCTTCCGCCGCAGAAATCCGCCACCGTGACCGTGCGGTTGGTCACGTTGCACCGTCCGCCGCCCGAAACCAGGATCTTCGCGCCGAGCTTGGCGGCGCTATCGAGAATCAGCACGGATTTCGTCGGCATCAGCCGGCGCGCAAAAATGGCGGTGGCCAGCCCGGCTGCTCCGCCGCCTGCGATGAGCAAGTCCGTGTGATACGTGACGTGACCTCCCGCGGTCGCGGCTGCGCGCTTCGTGACGCGCGCCCACTCGCGATAGCCTACCTGCGCCGCCAGCCGCTACAATACCCCATCATGTCCGAAAGTAATGCGCAACCCGACGCGCAAGACGATGTGCCGAACCGGCCCGCGCGCCGGCCGCGATACCGCGGCACGCATCCGCGCCATTTCGCCGAGCGCTACAAGGAACTTGATCCCGAGTCCTTTCCCGACATGCAGGATCACGTGCGCGCCCAGGGGCGCACGCCCGCGGGCACGCACATTCCCGTGATGCTCGCGGAAGTGCTGGCCGCGCTGGATCCGCGACCCGGCGAAACCGCGGTCGATTGCACGCTCGGGCATGGCGGTCATGCCGCCGCGCTTCGGGAACGCATCGGGCCTGAAGGCCGGCTGATTGGCCTGGATATAGACGCCGTTCAACTCCGGCGAACCGCTCAGCGGCTCAGCGGCATGATCGTGGAAGGCGAACCGTCTGGTCGTGCGACCGGGGACGAACATTCGTGCAAAACGCGCCTGCATCGCCGCCACTTCGCCGGAGTCGGCAAGGTGCTGGCCGCCGAGGGGCTCGTCGGCTGCGACGTGATGCTCGCCGATCTTGGCGTGTCCAGCATGCAGATCGACGACCCGTCTCGCGGTTTCAGCTACAAGCACGACGGCCCGCTCGACATGCGCATGGACGACCGGCTGACGCGCACCGCGGCGGACATTCTCGCGCGCATGCCCGGGCCCGAGCTGGCCGCGTGCCTGCGTGAACTCGCGGACGAGCCGCACAGCGACCGCATCGCCAAGGCGATCGTGCGGCAGCGCGCGTCCTCGCCGATCAGGCGAACCAGCCAGCTCGTGCGCATCATCCAGGAAGTAGTCGCAGCGCGGCGCAAATCGCCAAACGATAGCGGCGGCGCCCGCCCGCCCCAACTGCATCCAGCCGCCCGCACGTTTCAGGCCCTGCGCATCCTCGTCAACGACGAGATGAACGGGCTCGAGCAGTTCCTGCGCGCAGCGCCGTACTGTCTGAACGCCGGCGGGCGCGTCGCCATCATCAGCTTTCACAGCGGCGAGCACAGCCGGGTGGAGCATGCCCTAACCGACGGACTTCGCGACGGCCTGTATGCGCAAATCAGCACTTCCGCGATAATCCCCACACGGGAAGAGATACACACCAATCCGCGGGCACGCTCAGCGCAACTGCGCTGGGCACGTAAGTGTTGAGGCACTGGGTCTATCGGGGCATCTCAGGAGCAAGCGCCGGCAACCGGTCCAGGTTTTCGTTTGACCGCAAATCGGCGCGCAAGTATGTATTTCGTGTGTGCCGGTCATATGCGATCACAAAGCGATCAGGGCCAGGATTGGCCGATTTCTTGGCAAAATCATAAAGCTCATAGAAGTGAGTGGTTTTCGTCGATTCGTCGTAATGCTTCCGCCAAAAGACTTCGAGATCATAATCGGCAAGAGTAAGTTGTTGATTCGCCTGCTCTATTACTCCAAGAGCATGTTGGGTAGCCATCCCAAATCGCATTTTTTCATTGGTATTCGGGTCGTTAAGCGTGCAAGAGAAATTGCCCATCAGCAATCCTGCTAATGCAGTTATGCAATATCTCGTCTGCAATTGAGTATCTCCAAGGCAGTGCCGCTTTGAGCACCAGTGGTACATAACACAGGTGTCTTTCGACCTGGTCAAAACTAAGGTCCACTCAAGTTACCAAGAAACCCCACAAAATCGACAAGGTCAATCACACCATCTTCGTTGGAATCGAAGAGCTCGCAGAATGGCCCCCACTCGTTCCCAGGTTTGTCAAAACAGGCTTGCAGCGCTGCGAAGTCCGCGAGGTCAATCTCGCCGTCACAGTCGGCATCGCCCGGCGCACACTCGGGAATGGGCCCCAGCACGCTGACGGTGACCGCCGCCGGGCTTCCAGGCTTGAACAATCCCAAGGTCGCGGTGACGCTGCCCGGCGCCACCTGCGCGTCAAATCGGAAGTTGTACAGCGTGCTCCAGCGCAGCGCGTTGCCGTTGGTGTTCACGTCGAATTCGTCAGTCGCCCAGGATATGACGCCGCCTGAAGCATCCATCGGCCAGTCCGTGCCGTCGAACGGCTCGCCGCTGTGGTAGTCCACATCGTGAAAACCGACGCTGGTGACCATCGGTCCGCCGCCATACGGCAACGAGAACGATCGCACGCTGCGGTCCGAATTCATGTTGTAAACTGCATACTCATAGCGCCATGCGCCGTCGCCCAGGTCCGTCACCTTCCAGCCGACAAAAACCCGCCCATCGCCGGGTATATCCACCGACGCAATCGACACGCCGGCATCATTCGCGGCCCAGGCCATGATCGCCGGCTGCTCAAGCTGCGTCGGACCCACCACCGTCGGGTCCCAGCCGCCGCCCGGCTCCGCCGTCACCGCGAATCGCCGGTACGAAACATTGTTGAGGCTGTTGCCCGCGGCGGCATCATCCGGCGAAACGTAGTGCCCCTCCGCGTAGAACTGCGCACCGGGGTAGAGCGCAGGATCCATATCGTCGTTGGCCACGATCAGCCGGCGCGCCAAATCGCCGGTATACAGCGGCGCGGAGAACGGATAGGGAAATGCACCAGTGACCGCGTTGACCTGCGATCGCGGGCCGAGATCATTCTGCAACGCGTTCTGAAAGCCCGAGTACGTGTCCGCGCAATTCACCCCCAGCGACTCGCAATCGGTATTCTGGCACGCCCCGCAACTGACTTCGTTGAGCGCGCAGAACCCGTGCTTGAGCCAGGCCATGCCGATCTGCTCGAAGCGCCCGCCGTGCAGTCGGTAGATATTCTGGGCGATCACCGGGTGCCGGTTGCCGTCGGGCGAGGCGTCGTTGATCCATTCCGCGGGCACATCGCCGGGATTGCACGCGGTTGTGCCAACGGCATAAGCACTGAATCCGTTCGACGCGGCGATCAACTGCACGTGGGGAATGTTCAACACGATGACGTCCGGCCCGATCGCGCCGCGCGCCGCCCTGGATTCGGAACCGTCCTCAGCCGCCGCGGGTAGGGCAGCGATGCCCAGCGGCCCGAACGCCATGACGGCAAGCAGCAACAACCCACAGCGGGACCGCACCCGCGTCGCAAGACCTGGTCCACCATCCGTGCATGAACAATCGGCGCACGGACAAATGGCGCACCGACAAACGGCTTGTCTTGCGGATCGACTCACACGCAAAAAACCCCTCCGCCGGCCCCGGCCCCCGGCTAACCGCATTATTCCGTGCGCAGCGCGCGGATGCAAGAGATTACACCCGGAACGCGGGCGTGCCGGGCAAAAATCGATGCGGGCGGTACGCGTGGCGGCTAGAATGCCGCTCGGATTCAATGGCCAATCGCCGGGACTGGAGGTCAACGCATGGTGCGTGAAAAGCAGATTGGGGCAGTTCGCGAGTTCACCCATCGGTATCCAGCCTTCACGCTCGTCGAGCTGCTCGTGGTGATTTCCATCATCGCCCTGCTGATTGCCATCCTGATTCCTTCGCTGAAGAAGGCGCGCGACCAGGCCAAGGGCGTCGTCTGTCTGACCCATCTCCGCTCGCTCTCGCACGGCTGGCACATGTACGCGGACGACAACAACGACGTGTGCCTGCCCGGCCGCTACGGCAGCACAGCCGGCCCCCCAAGCGCCAACTGGTACGACGTGGGCAACGGGCTGAAGCTTCGGCCGCGCTGGGTCGCCACCATGGGCAAGTACGTCGGCATTTTCGCGTTCAACCAGCCGAGCACGACCAACGACCGCCAGAACTACGACAGCGCCGTATACCAGTGCCCGAAAGTCCCCGAGTGGATCAACGAACGCAATTACGCCTACGGCTACAACCACCAGTTCCTCGGCAATCCCCGCAAGACCAATGGCAAATACCACAATTACCCGGTGCAGCGCACGCGCATGCGCAATCTCGCGGGCACGGTGATGGCGGTGGACTGCATGGGCACAGCCGCGGGCGTGGCCCGCGCGGCGCGTAAGCCGTTCAACCCCGCCGGCAGCGACTTCGCCGAACTGGGCAACCACGGCTGGACGCTCGATCCGCCGCGCCTCACCGCCACCAGTGACCGCGGCACGGGCGATCCCGGCACGCCCATGGCCGGCCCGGACGAGCGGCACAGTGGCGGCGTGAACGCGATGTACTGCGACGGCCACGGTGAACGCACCAGCGCGTACGCCCTGGGGTATCGCACGCAGCCCGATGGCGCACTGGTCGACCAGGGCATCGCACCGGTCACGGACGACCCGCCGACCAACCGCTGGTTCGACGGGCTGGGGCTGGATCACGATCCGCCGACGCTGCCGCAGTACTCCGCGACGGACATCGCGCGGTAGGGCGGGCGTGTGCCGGCGTGCTCCGGCGACGGTCGCCACTTGCACATGGATCCGCGTTAGTCGATCATCATCGAATGAGCGGCACTCCTGCTGCGAGAATGCCCCAGGGTGGCACTGACAAGCAGCCGTATCGCTTGTCAGTGGTATGGCCCAAGGGTGGCTTTTCATCCATCCGGGCGAGGCCCGCCTCATGGATCCTGGTGTGTTTGAGACTGCAACTCTTTGAGGACACAACCATGCATGCTCGATTGGCTTTTCTCATCGGCGGCCTGCTGCTGGCCACGAGCGCTTCGGCTGACTCGGTCAAGACCGGCATCGACGTGCTCATCGAGCAGGGCTTCGCGCCCCTCGCCGGTAAACGCGTGGGGTTGATCACCAACCCGACGGGCGTGACCGCGGATCTGCGCTCGACGGTCGACGTGCTGCACAAGGATGAGCGCGTCAACTTGGTCGCGCTCTATGGGCCCGAGCACGGCGTCCGCGGCGACCAGCACGCCGGCGACCACGTCGAGGACGCCAAAGACTCCGTCACCGGCCTGCCGGTGTATTCGCTGTATGGCAAAACGCGCAAACCCACGCCGGAGATGCTCTCCGGCGTCGACGTGCTGGTTTTCGATATCCAGGACATCGGCTCACGTTCATACACCTACATCAGCACGATGGCGGTCGCGATGGAGGCCGCCGCGGAGCACAATCTGGAAGTCGTCGTGCTCGACCGTCCGAACCCGCTCGGCGGCGAACGCATCGAGGGCCGCGTGCTCGACCTGAAGTTTCAGTCGTTCGTTGGGCATTTGCCCATTCCATACCTGCACGGCATGACCGTGGGCGAACTGGCCCAAATGATCAACGGCGAGGGCTGGCTGCCCGACGGAAAAAAGTGCAATCTGACTGTAGTGTCCATGCAGGGCTGGAAGCGGAGCATGTCCTTCGCCGAGACCGGCCTGACTTGGGTGCCGACATCGCCGCACGTGCCGCGCGCGGACTCGTCGCTGTTCTACGCCGCGACCGGCATCATGGGCGAACTCGGCGTGGTCAGCGAGGGTGTGGGCTATCCCCAACCGTTCGAGTTGATGGGCGCGCCGTTCATCGACGCCGAAGCTTTCGCAGCCGCCCTGAACGCGGCGAAGATCCCAGGCGTTTTCTTCCGCCCCATGCACTACAAGCCGTACTACGGCGGCGGCAAGGGTGAAATCTGCCACGGCGTGCAGGTGCACCTGCTCGACCCGGCCAAGACCCCACTCACGGAAATCCAGTTTCACGCGATGGCCTACGTGCGGGAAAAACATTCCGACCATCCGCTGTTCGGCGCGAAACGCGACAGCATGTTCGACAAGGTCTGCGGCACAGACGCCATGCGCCAAGCCTTCACCGAAGGCGCATCCCTCGAAGACATCCTGAAGATCTGGCGCAATGGCGTGGAAGACTTCCGTGCCCAGCGGGCGAAGTACCTGCTGTACTAACAGCAGCGAGCGCCCGAACGCTGCCGCCTGCGCAAAACGAGGAACCAGCCTCATGGACGTCGTCTTTCTCTCGCGGCTGCAGTTCGCCCTCACCATCATGTTCCATTACCTCTTCCCCCCGCTGACCATCGGGCTGGGGCTGCTCATCGTCATCTACGAATTCCAGCACGTGCGAACCGGGAAAGTGGCCTGGCGGCGGGCGGTGGACTTCTGGGTGAAGCTGTTCGCGGTGAGCTTCGCGGTGGGCGTGGCCAGCGGCATCGTCATGGAATTCCAGTTCGGAACGAACTGGGCGGTGTACTCCCGCTTCGTGGGCGACGTCTTCGGCTCGGCCCTGGCCGCCGAGGGCATCTTCGCCTTCTTCCTCGAATCCGGCTTTCTCGCCGTGCTCGTGTTCGGCCGCGAGCGCGTGAGCAAACGCTTCTACCTCTTCTCCGCCGCCATGGTCAGCCTCGGGTCCATCTTCAGCAGCGTCTGGATCACCGTGGCCAACAGTTGGCAGCAAACGCCAGCCGGCTCGCACATCGTGCAGATGCAGCGGCCCGACCCCGAAACTGGCGAGATGGCCCCATGGTTCGTCGACGGCGAGCCCATCCTCCGCGCCGAGATCACCGACTTCTGGCAGGTCATCTTCAACCCATCGTCCGTGCCGCGGCTACTGCACGTCTGGACCGGCTGTTTCATTCTCGGCGGCTCGTTCGTGCTCAGCATCTGCGCGTGGTACGTTCTCCGCCGGCGTCACGAAGACTTCGCGAAGCGCTGCTTTCCCGCCGCGCTGGTGGTGACCTTCCTCGGCACGCTCTGCGCAGCGGTCACCGGCGATGTGAACGGCCGGATGATCGCGGAGCATCAGCCGGCCAAGCTCGCCGCGATGGAGGGCAACCTGCGCACCGGCGACGGGCCGTCCGGCCTGACCATCTTTGGATTTCCCAACAAGGAGGGCACGGAGATCGCCGCACACGTCGAAGTCCCCGGCATGCTCTCCACGCTCGTGCACCTCGAGTGGCCGCCGAAGACGCCGGTGCTCGGACTCGACCGCTTCCGGCCAGCCGACCGCCCGCCGATCCGCATCCCGTTCTACGCGTTTCGCCTGATGGTCGTCACCGGCGTGCTGCTGCTGATCTTCAGTGCTGCTGCCCTTTTCTACTGGTGGCGCGGCACGCTGCTCGAGAAGCGCTGGCTGATGGCCGTGCTCGTGCTTTCCGTGTTCGGCGGGTTCACCGCGAACGAGGCCGGCTGGGTCGCGGCGGAGGTCGGCCGCCAGCCATGGATCGTGCATCCGCCCATCGTGCGCGACGACGCCGGTCAGCCGCTGCTCGACGCCGATGGCTTTGTGCAATACCAAACCGTGACGTTTTCCTCGGAGGACGGTGCTTCCACCCATGTTCGGCATGCCGGCCTGCGCACAGCCAATGCCGCGTCCGAAGCGGTGAAGGCCGGTGAGGTGCTCGCGTCAATCATCATCTTCGGACTGATTTACGGCTTGCTCTTCCTGGTCTGGGCCTACGTGCTGGATTCAAAGATCGGCCACGGACCCGAGACCACCGGCGGAGAGCACGAACACGCCGGTGGTTTCGTGGATGCCGTGGCCGAAGTCGCCCACGCCTCGCGCACCGGCATGCGCGACTCAGAATCGCCGCCGCGCGGCAATTGAACGGAACGCCCGATGGACCTGCACATACTCTGGTTCGCGATCCTGGCGGTGCTGCTCACCGGCTACGCCATCCTCGACGGGTTTGATCTCGGCGTGGGCATCATGCACCTGTTCGTAAAGGGCGACCGCGAGCGGCGCATCTCGCTGAATTCAATCGGGCCGCTGTGGGACGGCAACGAGGTCTGGCTGGTGACCTTCGGCGGTGCGCTTTTCGCGGCGTTTCCCGAGGCATATGCCACGATCTTCTCGGCGTTTTACCTGCCGTTCATGGCCTTGGTGTTCGCTTTGATTTTCCGCGCGGTTTCGATCGAGTTTCGCTCGAAGCACGAATCACGGATTTGGCGCGGCGCGTGGGACGCGGGCTTCTGCGGCGCGTCCGCCCTGGCCACGTTTCTCTTCGGCCTGGCGACGGGCAACGCCATGCTCGGACTGCCGCTGGATCAAAAAGGCGTGTTCGTCGGCTCGATTGTGGACATGCTGCACCCATACGCGCTGTGCGTAGGCGCGCTCGCCCTGGCGCTTTTTGCCATGCACGGGACAATCTACCTATATCTGAAGACGGAAGGCGCGCTGCAGCGCAGCGTGTACAGCCGGATGTGGGCGACGTTTGGCACCTTCGTGACGGTGTACATGCTCACGACCATCTTCACGCTGGTCGAAGTGCCCCGGGCCATCGCCAACTTCCGCCACTATCCCTGGGCGTGGATCGTCGTCGTGCTCAATGTGCTGGCGATCGCCAACATACCTCGCAACATTTTTCGCAACCGCCCCGGAAAAGCGTTCGCCAGCAGTTGCTGCACGGTCGCGGCGTTCGTCTTTCTGCTGTGCGTGGCGCTATACCCGAACCTGGTGACGAGCTTGCCGAATGAGGCGCACAGTCTGACGATCTACAACGCGGCTTCGTCGCGGAAAACGCTGGGCATCATGGCGGTGATCGCGTTTGTCGGCATGCCTTGCGTTCTGACGTACACCATCATCGTGTACCGGACTTTTGCGGGGAAAGTTAAGCTGGATCAGCGTTCGTATTGAAGGACGCGCGCCGCTATCCGCCGAGCAGTTCGCGAATCTTGCCCGGAATGTCCGGGCAGGCCATGATCGCCTCGCCCACCAGCATCGCGCCCGCGCCGGCCTCCCGAACGAACTCCACGTCAACGCGCGTGTGGATGCCGCTCTCAGTCACCAGCCGGGACGTGTCGGGCAACAGAGCAGCCAGCCTGCGCGTGGTCTCCAGGTCGGTCTTCTGCACGGCGAGGTCCCGGTTGTTGACGCCGATCAGCAAGCGCGGCGGTAATGGATTTCCCAGCGCTGCGAGCAGCCCGCGCAGCAGGTCCGGCTGATGCGCCTCCACGAGCACGGTCATGCCCAGTTGCAGCCCAACCGGCAGAAACTCCGCGACGCGCTCCGCCCCCAGCACCTCCAGAATGAGCAGCACGGCGTCCGCACCGGCCGACCGCGCCTCCCAGATCTGGTAAGGATCCACGATGAAATCCTTGCGCAGCACCGGCAGCGGAACCGCCGCGCGGACCTGCCCGACGTACTCCAGCCGGCCGTCGAAGTACTTCACATCCGTCAGTACGCTGATCGCGGACGCGCCCGCGCGGTGATAATCGCGCGCGATCCTGACAGGGTCGAAGTCCGCGCGGATGACGCCCGCGGACGGCGAACGCCGCTTGATTTCAGCGATCAGGTGAATGCCCGCCGGACATGGCGCGGTCACCGCCGCGAAGAAGTCACGCGGCGGATCAGCGGACAGCGCCGCGGCGCGGACCGCCTCGATCGGCTGGGCGCGCATGGCGACAGCCAGCTCGCGGCGTTTGTCGGCGACAATCTGGTCCAGTATGTTGCCCACGATGCACTCCCTGCCAGAAAGTCTGACGAGTGTAGGCCGCGCCGCCGCGGCGTGCAAACCGGCTGCGGCGCTGGGCACGATCGAGAATGCCCTGCAGATTTGCGATGGTCTGCTGATCAGCGCGGGCTTGTTGCTGGCCATCGTGGCGCTGTGGCGCTGGCGCACGCGTTCGCTGGCTGCGCCGCGGGATGCGCATGCCCAGGATGGTCCAACCGTTTTTCCGATCGAGGTCGTCTTCCTCCCGGTCATGGCGTATCTGGGAGCCACGTTGGGCGCGTACCCGCTGCTTGCGGCGCTGGTGGGAAAGGTCGAACCGGCGGACACGACGAACGATGCATTCGACCTGGCGGCGCTGCTGACCAACACCCTGGCGCTGTTGTGTGGAGGTCTGGTGTGCTGGGCTGCGGGCCGGCGGGTCTTTCTGCGCCGGGGCGAGGCGTTCGTCTTGCGCCGCGGCCGCTTCTGGCGCGATGCGGCGCTCGGCGGTGCGGGCGCGATCGTGGCCATCGCCTTGTGCCAGTTGACGCTCTACCTCACGGTTCGGGCGATTCTGCAATTCGCGCCGGATGCGGAATTTCCGCAACACGGTGTGATCGACGCGCTGCGGAGTCCGGCGTGCCCCGCGTGGCTGCCGGTGCTCCTGTGGCTGGGCGTGATCATCGTCACCCCGTTCGCCGAAGAGCTTTTTTTCCGGGGAATTCTGCAGACGGCGCTGGCCCGCACGCTGCGGTCAAGTTGGACCGCGATCGTCGTGACCGGGCTGGTTTTCGGCTTCGCCCACAGCGGCCAGCCGCAGGTCGTCCCGGCGCTGACGCTGTTCGGCGTGATCCTCGGGATACTCTATGCCCGGACTGGCGCGCTGGTCGCGCCGATCGTCGCGCATGCGCTTTTCAACGGCAAGACGCTGCTGTGGGAGTCGCTGCGGATGGGCGCGTGACGCGAGCACTTTGGCGAAGCAGAAGCGTGGTTGAACAACGGACGCGCACGCGATAGCATGCCCCGCTCGCAACCCCGGGAATGTGGAAGATATGCTCGACATGGCGGAACAACTTGGTCGGCTGATGCGCGGTGCGGACAGTGTCTACTCGCGTGAAGAACTCACGCGCAAGCTGACCCGCGCCGCCGAGCGCAAGTCCCAGTTGCGCGTCAAGCTGGGGATGGACCCGACCGCGCCGGACCTGACGCTCGGGCACACCGTCGTCCTGCAGAAGCTGCGCGACTTTCAGGATTGCGGCCACAAGGCCGTGCTCATCATCGGCGACTACACCGCGATGATCGGCGACCCGAGCGGGCGCTCCAAGACCCGTCCGATGCTCACCCCCGAGCAGGTGAACGCCAACGCGGAAACCTACCTGGCCCAGGCCGGCAAAGTGATCGACGTCGATCCGGACAAGCTCGAAATCCGCCGCAACAGCGAGTGGTTGCGTTCGCTCAATTTCGCCGACGTGATCCGCATGGCCGCGCAGGTCACCGTCGCGCGCATGCTCGAGCGCGACACCTTCGCCAAGCGGATGCACGCGGGCGCGGAGATCTTCTGCCACGAGCTGTTTTACCCCATGATGCAGGCGCGCGACAGCGTCGAAATCCGCGCGGACGTCGAACTCGGCGGCACCGACCAGACCTACAACAACCTCATGGGTCGCGACTTCCAGCGCGCCGCGGACCAGGAGCCGCAGGTCGTTCTGGTCATGCCGCTGCTGGTGGGCACCGACGGCAAGGAGAAGATGAGCAAGTCGCTCGGCAACTACATCGCGGTGACCGAAGCGCCCGCGGAGATGTTCGCCAAGGTGATGAGCGTTCCGGACGGGCTCATGCGCAACTACTACACGCTGCTCACCAAGGTCGATGACGCGCGCGTCAACGAACTCTGCGACGCCGCGCGCACCCACCCGCGCGACGCGAAAGTCGAGCTGGGCCGGCAGATCGTGACCAAGTTCCACGACGCAGCCGCCGCCGATCGGGCGATCGATGAATTCTTCCGCATCCACGGCGCGGGCAAGACCGGCCTGCCGGACGAGATCGACGAGGTGCGTGTCCCCGCCGACCTGCTGCAGGGCGGCGAAATCGCAACAGCCGACCTGGCAGTCTGCTGCGGATTCGCAAAATCCAAAGGCGAAGCCCGCCGCCTCATCGCCGAAAACGGCGTGCGCCTCGAAGGCGAGCCGCTGTCCGATCCGCAGGGCATGGTCGCGATTCGCTCCGGCCAGATTGTGCAGCGCGGCAAACGCAAATTCGTCCGCCTGGTGATAGACTGATCCGAGCCGCGAGTGTAAGCGAGCGGGCAGTTTTCACCGAGCCGCGCCCGTCAGGAAGCGGGCCAAAAAACCGAGCCACGACTGTAAGGGAGCGCACTGGGTGCCATGGCCACGCTAGCGGTGCCATGTCGTAGCATGAACACCAACCGTGAATAAACATGCTCACTCCCTTCCAACTCCCGCGCCTCACCAACCCAAAGCAATACGAAGGTCTCTACGCCGTCCACTTCCCCCACGGCGTCAGCGTCGGCTACACCCTTGAGGAAATCCAAACCCTCCAGACCGAACCCGAATACGCCGACGTCCGCGTCTACCGCATCCACCGCGTCGACGATCACGGCAACATCGAACTGGCCGGCGTCTCCCCGCGCGACCTCGCCGCCGAGGACACCATTCTCTTCGCCAGCGCCGACCCCAAACGCGCCACCCGCGACTTCGCAGCCCTCCAGCAACACGCCGCCAGCCATCCGCTCCCCAGCCCCGCGCGCCTCGAACTCATCGACCTGCCCGACCAGAACCACCCGCACGCCGTAAGCCTCACCTACCCCCGCGCCGCCGGCCCAGCCGTAACCACATGGCTCCAATCAGCAAACTTCACCCCCGGCGAAACCGCCATAGGCGGCGCCGAAGCCAAAAACCTCCGCCGCCAGGCACCAGCCGACCCCATCGCCAGCGCAAACCTGCCCAGCCAATCCCAACATTCTTCGCGCACGCGAGAGCAGGTTCTGGCCTGCGTTCACGACCCCCTTCAAAGGTGACAATCTGCCGCCTCTGACGGTAAGTACTGCTCAACTTCCCTTTTCTCACTTGGTCCAAACAGACCAAGTTGGTGATCCGCCGCAGTCCAACCCCCCTCCCTACCAGGGAGGGGCAGGGGGAGGGTGGAGAAATACGAACGTTCCTTCTCCTCATGATTCGTGCACATTGCGCATATGTCAGGCTGCAAGTAACTCAGTGACCTTGGCGAGAAAGTCGTCGGAATCACCAACGCTGTTGATAGCCTCGATCGCAGCCGGCAATTACGGATTGAAGGTCACAATCGCGACCGGCTGGACATTGGCGTCCTCGGCGAAGGCATCGATAAAGACGACGTCGAACTGTCCGTCGCGGGTCGGCGCGCTGTTGAACTGAAAGCGATACGAAGAAATTGGCCGTCCGGCGGCAAGGTCGGCTTTGAGTGGGTTGGTGATATCCAGCTCCAGGGTCTGCTTGGCGCCGTTTGCCGGAAGCTGCGGGAATGGTGCGATGGACCCGGTCAGCACATTTCCGTTGAAGGCAGCAGCGCCGATCGTCGTCACCACGTTGACGTGATCAACCGTCAGCGTGACGAAATCACCAAAAGGGTTGCCGAACGCGGAATGGGTGTCGAATCGCAGAACGGCACGGGACACGTTGGCGCCATCCGGTATGGCGTTGAGATTGACGCTCACAAACGCCTTCACCGCTTTGTCATCGCCCAGATCGCCAATCAGTGCGGCGTTGTTGGTTGTGATGGATGAAAACACCCCATCACTGGTCAACGACCCGGTGCGGTCGAAAACAATGCTGAGGCGTACCGTCTGAGCGAAGGGGTCGCATCCGGCGCCAAACGACCCCAGAAGCAGGACGCATGGCGCGATGATGAAGCGCCAGCGATTCTGCTGGATGAGGCTACGAGCGCGGTGTCGCGGCGAATCTCCACGAGAACCATTGCAGGCAACGCACTTCGCAGGATTATCGTAAACCGCATCGCCGGCTGATTTTAGCGCAGTCGTTCCCATGTGCCCTTGCAATGATCTGATGAATCGCGCCAGTGTGTTCATATCAGAAATTCCCGTGAACGACAGCGAAAGGGTGAACTGTAAGCCCAGCCGGCGCCCGAATCAATGAATAGCCTGCGGTAACCACGTCCCGCGAACCACCAGATTGCCAATGGCGCCTACCCGCACCAGCGCGGCAAATTTCGCAGCGCGCAGTGCGCGTTATCTGTTTGAAGAATCTCTGCGGCAATGCAGTCAACCGCAACCAACGTGCATGCAGCATCAAAACATCGCCAGGGCGTCCAGATGGGTGGACCTCATCTTTCACGGAGCATCGCAAATGATTTCGAACTTAAAACAACCCATGACCCGACCAACCGCGCCCCCATCCGCCAGCCCGCCACGGCGAAAAAAAATCACGCCCCAAAGCCAATTCGCAGTACCACTTCAACGCCTGGCGCTACAAAAAACGCAGCTCACCCCGCGCCACGACCCCGAAACCGCCGGTCATCATTCACGAAGCAGCACTTCAAATAGGCTTTGGCGTTTTTCGACCAGAAATGCGGGTACCACCCCAACCATTTGCCGCGCCAAGACTTACGCACTCCGCGTGACATCCCCGACAGCCCGAAATACACTCGCCAACCAGCGGCGGCTGATTCGCTCGTCGCCGCCCGAACGAAAAGAGATTGATCTCAGTCACTTGGCACTTAGCACTATTCACTCAGCACTGAACGCCATGTCCCTGCCCCTTGTCGCCATCGTCGGCCGTCCCAACGTCGGGAAAAGCTCGATCCTCAACTGGATCGCGCGCCGGCAGATCAGCATTGTCGAAGCCACCCCCGGCGTCACCCGCGACCGCGTGACCGCGCTGTGCGAGATCGGCGAACATTTCTTCGAACTGGTCGACACGGGCGGATACGGCATCGAGGACCGCGACAACCTCACCGAGCAGGTGGAGCGGCAAATTGGCTACGCCATCGAGAGCGCGGCGCTCATCCTGTTCGTCGTCGACGTGAAAGACGGCATCATGCCGCTCGACAAGGAGGTCGCCCGCCTGCTGCGCAAGCACACCGAGCGCGTGGTGCTCGTGGCCAACAAGGCCGACGACTTCACCAAGCAGCCGGCGACCGCGGAGTTCATCCGCTTGGGTTATGGCGAAGCGCTGGCGGTATCCGCAATGCACCGCGCAGGCCGGGCGGACCTGGAAGAAAAGATCGTCGAGCGCCTCGGCGCGCTGCCCACCGCGCCGCCGCCCGATCCGGTGATGAAGGTCGCGGTCATCGGCCGCCAGAACACCGGCAAGAGCACGTTCATCAATGCGCTCGCCGGCGAGGAACATGTGATCGTCAGCGAAGTGCCGGGCACCACCCGCGACGCCGTGGACCTGCGTTTCGAGCAGGACGGCCGCAGCTTCATCGCGATCGACACAGCCGGGGTCAAGAACAGGAGCAAGTCGTCGGCAAGCATCGAGTTCTACGGCTACACGCGGGTGATGCAGTCAATCACCCGGGCGGACGTGTGCGTCATGTTCATCGACTCGACCGAGGCGATCACCAGCGCGGACAAGAAGCTCGCCGGCTGCGTGGCCAAGGAGTGCAAGCCGTGCGTGCTGGTCGTGAACAAATGGGATCTGGCCAAGGACCGGGCGGCGACGGATGCGTACGGCGAGTACCTGGCCAAAACGCTGCCGGAAGTGGACTATGCGCCGGTCGTGTTCACCTCCGCGCGTGACGGACACAACACCGACGCGGTGATCGATACGGCGTGGGCGCTGTTCAAGCAGGCGCATGAGCGCGTGGGCACGGGGGAATTGAACCGCGCGCTGTCCGAGGCGCTGGCGGGTCGCGGTCCGTCGCCGAAGCGCGGGCGCCGCCCGCCAAAGATCTACTACGCGACGCAGGTGGGCACCGCGCCGCCGACCATCGTGTGCTTCGTGAACCACCCGGCGAACATCCGCGAGGACTACAAGCGCTACCTGCTCAACCGCTTGCAGGAGCACCTTCCATTCGCGGAAGTGCCCATCCGCCTGCTGTTCCGCGCGCGGCGCGGACGCGAAGCGCCCGACGCCTCGACAGCCGTATAAGCCGAGTTGCGGCGCGTCGGCCGCCGCGGTCGCATCGTTCGACACTCGCTCCAAGGAGGCAACGCCATGGCACTTGACATCACATACCTGGGACATTCGGGTTTTCTGCTCAGCGATGGCACGCACGGAGTCGCGGTCGACCCGTTTCTGTCCGGCAATCCGCTGGCCAAGCTTAAGGCGACGGACATCCGCTGCGATTTCATCGCGCTCACCCACGGCCACGAAGATCACCTGGGCGACACGGTAGCGATCGCGAAGGCCAACAGCGCGACGGTCTACGCCGCGTTCGAAATCACGGTGTATCTCGGCGAACAGGGCGTGCGGAAACTCGAGCCCGGCAATCCCGGCGGGCGGATCACCACACCGTTCGGCTGGGTCGCGTTTACCCAGGCGTTTCATTCGTCCAGCCACCAGGGCCGCTACATGGGCATGGCCTGCGGCGTGGTAATCCACTTGGGCGGCAAGACGTTCTACCACTGCGGCGACACCGGCCTGTTCAGCGACATGAAGCTCATCGGAGAAATCTACAAACCCGACGTCGCCGCGATTCCCATCGGCGACCGCTTCACCATGGGCCCGGAACTCGCAACGAAGGCGGCGGAGTTTATCCGGCCAAAAGTCGCAATCCCGATTCACTACAACACCTGGCCGCCGATCGAGGTCGACGTAAGTCGGTTTATACCTGGCGGTGTGGCGGTCAGAGCCCTGAAGCCGGGCGAGTCGCACCGCTTGGGGTAGGGTGCGGGCAGAGCGGCGGATTCGCAAACCGGCAGGGACGCCCGCGGCGAGGAACACTTCGCACTTCGCTATCTTCAATCAGGCGACCCACGCGTCGATTTTCGGTGTCACGAATACGCTGGCCACGATTCAGACGGTTGGCGGCGGGACAGCGAACTACACTTCAGTGGATGGTTATGTCTCGGAATGACAGATGCGTCTTGGTGACCGGCGCGACGGGCTACATTGGGGGCCGGCTCGTTCCGCGCTTGGTGGAGGCCGGCTATCGCGTGCGCTGCGCGGCGCGCGAGCCGAAAAAGCTGGCAGATCGACCATGGAGCAACGATCCACGGATTGAAATCGTCGCATGCGACAATCGCGAGCATGACGACGTGGTTCGCGCGTTGAGCGGTTGCTGGGCGGCATATTACCTCATCCATTCCATGATGGCCGCCGGCAAGGCTTATCGAAGGCAAGATCGCGGACTGGCGGAGGGATTCGCCGCGGCGGCGTGCCTAACCGGGCTGGAGCGCATCATTTACCTGGGAGGACTGGGCGAAACTGGCAAGAATCTGTCGGAGCATCTTGCCTCGCGCCGCGAAGTGGAGGAAGCGCTGGCCTCCACCACCGTGCCAGTGACCGTGTTGCGTGCTGCGATGATCATCGGTTCGGGATCGGCGTCATTTGAGATTCTGCGTTATCTTGTTGAACGGTTGCCGGTGATGATCACGCCCAAGTGGGTAAGCACGGAATCGCAGCCGATCGCGGTGCGAAACGTGCTCCATTATCTGGTCACATGCCTGAAGACGCCGGAAACAACCGGTCGTACGCTGGACATTGGCGGCGCTGAGGTGATGACCTATCGCGAGATTATGCAGGAGATGGCTGAGGCGCTGGGCATGCGCCGCCGATTCATTATTCCCGTACCGGTACTGACGCCGCGGCTAAGTTCTCTGTGGATTCATTTGGTGACGCCGCTCAGCCATCGTATCGCCCGTCCGCTGGCAGAAGGCCTGCGTAATCGGGTGGTTTGCCGCAATGACGACGCCGCCCGCCTGATGCCCCAACGGCTGCTGACTATTCGCGAAGCGATGGACTTGGCGCTGGGCAAAACGAGGTTGCGCGCGATCGAGACGGCCTGGTCGGACGCCGGCAGGATTCCCGGCGACCCCGATTGGGCTGGTGGCAAGGTGTTCGTGGATCGAAGGGAGGTCTCCATCGCCGCGCCGGTCGGCGTTGTGTACCGGGCGATCTGCCGCATCGGTGGTGGGCAGGGATACTACGCTGCGGACTGGCTTTGGCGCCTGCGCGGCTGGCTGGATCGCCTCGTCGGGGGGCCTGGCCTGCGACGCGGACGGCGCAACGCGGAACAGGTGGGCTACGGCGACGCGCTGGACTTCTGGCGTGTCACCGGCGTAGAACGCGATCGCCGACTTGAACTCCGCGCGGAAATGAAGCTTCCGGGCTGCGCGGAGTTGGCCTTCGAAATCGAGCCGGCCGACGCTTCTGGACATTGCTGCAAGCTTCGCCAGATTGCGCGATTCAAGCCCAAGGGGGTGGTCGGCTTGGCGTACTGGTATGCGGTGGCGCCGCTGCATGGTGTCGTATTTCGCGGGATGCTCGCTGGAATCGAGCGAACGGCGGAGCAACTCGCGCGCGGCGCGAAATGAACAAACTGTTGGCGTCGCAATACGCGGCGCTGGCTGCTAACCACCATGGGTTGCATCCTGTCCGCCGATTCGACCTAATGGTCCAGATGCCGCAGATTGGCCGGGACATCCAGCAGGACCGCGGAATCCAGGCGGACCTCTTCTGCGCGCAGTGCGGCTACAACCTGCGCACACGCTCCGTCGTCGGTCGTTGCTCGGAGTGCGGGAACAACTACGATGCCCGACCGACAAAACTGCAGGGAATCTTCCTGCCGCACGAACAACGCGTGCCTTTCGCGGACTACCTGCGGTTCCTCGCATGCGCCGCGTCCGGTGTGCTGCTGCTGTACCACGCGGTGGAAGGTGGCCACGTCTGGGCCTGCCTGCTGGGAATCCCATTGCTGATCATGGGTTTGATGTTCTTGCGGCACGCCGTACGGGCAACGGTACAATGTGTGCGTCAACGCGCGCTTCGGCGGCAGATTCAGGATTCCGCCGACGACTGACTGTCGCGCGTCCTGTGAAATTCCCGCAGCACGATTTCCCGTGTCCCACCCGCCTTGCGTTCGGGACAACCTTCGCATAGAACCGCGCACATGTCGGTGCGGTTTGTCATCGGTCGCGCCGGGACGGGCAAGACCCATCACTGCCTGGTGGCGATTCAAAATGAGCTGGTGCGCAGCCCGGTCGACGGACCACGGCTGGTGCTTCTCGTGCCCGAGCAGGCCAGCCTGCAGATGGAGCGCGCGCTGCTTTCGGGCCCTGTGCAGGCGACAGCGCGCGCCGAAGTGCTCAGCTTTCGCCGCCTGGCGATGCGCGTGATGGACGCGGTGGGGGGTATGCGCCGCCAGGCGCTGTCGCCCGTAGCCCGGGCCATGGTGTTGCGGCGCATCGTCACGCGGCTTGCGGGCCGCCTGCGCTACTACCAGCGCGTCGAACGTCTGACGGGCTTTTTTGATCGCCTCGGCAGAACGATCAGCGAACTGATCGAGGAGGATGTTACCGCGGAAGCGCTGCGCTTGCCGGATTCGGCAACAGAGGTCGCAGCCGGCCAGCGCGACAAACTGGCGGACCTCGCCGATATCTACGCCGCATACCTCGAGTACCTCGGCCAGGACCGGCTGGATTCCTCCCAATATCTGCAAGTCGCCCGCGAGGTCCTGCCGCGTTTCCCGGAATTCCACGGCGCCCGGCTTTGGGTCGATGGCTTCGCGGGATTCTCCGGCCAGGAGCTGGCGCTGCTCGGCGACCTCGCGGCTCGCTCCGCGAGCATGGAAGTGACCCTGCTCACCGATCCGGAAGCACTGTCCGCGGCCGAAAAAGACAACACCGACGATCCGACGGACCTCTTCGCCCGCCCATTGCGTACCTATCGGCGGCTGCGCGACCGATTGGCCGAGGTCGGCTGCTCCATCGATCCGCCGTTGATTCTGGCGCCACAGCTTCCGCCGCGGTTCCAGGCAAGTTGTGAACTCGCGCAGTTGGAGTCCGCTTTTGGCGCGATCCCGCCGCGCGACCGTGCGCGGCGCGTGCGTTCGAGCGCGGCGCCGTCGGCTGACGCGTCGGTAGCGCAGGGCGTGTACTACGTGGAGGCGTCCGACCGGCGTACAGAAGTGGCCTACGCCGTGGCGCGCGTCTGCGCGCTGACGTCGCACCCGACCGATCCGCTGCGCTATCGCGACGTGGCGCTGGTGTGCCGTGATCTGAGCGTATACCACGACCTGCTGTCGGCTGCGCTGGGCGAACGGAAGGTGCCCTATTTCATCGACCGGCGGCGCTCCCTGGCGCATCACCCGCTGGTCGAGCTGATGCGCGGCGCGGGTGCCGTGGTGGCGGACGGCGCTTCGCCTGACACGATGCGCCTGTTGCTGAAAACCGAGTTGCTCGGACTGGATCCGACCGATGCCGATTCGCTGGAAAACTACGTGCTGGCCCACGGCATCGCCGGCCTGCCGGCATGGAGCGGCGCGGATTGGGAATATCCAGTTGCGAAGCCGCGGCACGGAAAAATGGACGCGCGCGACGGGCAGCGGCTTGCAACCATCAACGCGTCGCGCCGCAGGGTTATCGGCGTTCTGGATTCACTGATGGTTCTTCCGGAAACGTCCTGGAACGGAGCGCAATGGGCGGATCAGCTCCGCGCGCTGCTCGATCGAGCAGCCGCCGCGGCGACGATTGAACAGTGGGCGCTGCGCGCGGAAAGCGACGGCGAGGTCGAGCGGGCGGCTGAGCATCGGCAGGCGCTGATGGCGGTGCTCGAATTGCTCGACGATCTGGGCGACGCGCTCGGTGATGAGTCGCTTTCCGCCGCCGATCTGGCCGCGGTGCTTGAGTCGGGCCTGGGCGAACTGACGCTGGGACTGATTCCGCCGACGCTGGACCAGGTGCTTGTCGGGTCCGTGGAGCGCAGCCGGCATCCGGATGTGAAGGCTTCCATCCTGCTTGGCTTTAACGAAGGTGTATTTCCCGCATCGGCCGCGGAGGACGTGGTGCTCAACGATGAGGACCGCGATGCGCTCGCGAACGGACATGTGTGCGTCGGCCTGACCCGCCGGCAGCGCGTGCTCGACGAACGCCTGCTGGCGTACGTCGCGGTCACGCGGGCCAGCCACGCGCTATGGGTGACCTGTGCCCTGGCGGACGAGGCGGGCAAGCCGCTGCGCCCGTCGCCGTACCTCGGGGACATCGAGGCGGCACTGCCGGACCTGGCGACGCAAAGGGTCGTGGATCCCGCGCTTTCCGGCGAAACCTGGCAGGTTTGGACCGGGCGCGACCTGGCCGCCGCATTGACGTTGGAAATGGGCCGACGCGTGCAGGGCGCTGCCGTGGAGTTGCCGCGCCGCGTGCAATGGAACGATATCTACACAGCCGCGCGCGCCAGCGAAGACCTACGCTCACTTCTGGCGCCGACACTGGCGGCGTTGGTATTCCGCAATGAAGCCGAGCTCTCGCCTGGCGCAGTCACGCGTCTGATCAGTAAGCAGTATACGGCAAGCGTATCAGAGCTCGAGAGTTTCGCCGCCTGTCCGTTTCAGCGATTCGCAAAGTATGGACTGCGGTTGCAGAAACGGCGCGAGGCGGAACTCGAATCGACTGATATGGGCACGGTGTATCACGCCATTCTCGAGAGTTATTTGGCAGAATGTATTGAACGCAAGGAGAGCTTCACGGATATCTCCGATGCGGATGTGTTGCCGCGGCTGGAGCGCTGCGCACAACGCGTCTTCCAAGAAAGGTCCGACGCTGGTGAAGTGTCGACCGCGCGAGATTCCTACCTGCTGAAGCGCAGCGCACGCGGCCTCGATCCGATCATGCGCAGCCAGCGGCGCATCGCAGCCGGGGGGCGCTTTGTCCCGAGGGCCACCGAGAAAAAGTACGGCTTTGCGAAGGACGAAGGCAGCCTGGAAGCGCTGGAACTGAAAACGCCGAAGGGCCACACTGTGCGCCTCCGCGGCATGATTGACCGCATCGACCTGGCAGAACTCAGTGATGAACTCGTCGGCGTGGTCATCGACTACAAGCGCATGCGGGAAAAACGCCTCGACCTCGCCGATGTTTACCACGGCCTTTCGCTGCAACTGCTGGGTTACCTGCTGGCCTTGGCGGAGCGCGGACAGACTTTGGCGGGCCGGCCGATCGTTCCAGCCGGCGCGTTCTACGTCAGCCTGCTGCGCAAGTACCGCCCGGTGGATTCGCCGGAAGAGGCCGAAGACATCGAAGCGCCAGAGGAACTCGTTCCCCGCGGTGTATTCGATGCGTCGCGAATCAAACTGCTCGAAACGGATGCGCCCGAAGCGGGCCGCGCCAAGGTTTTCAAGTACTATCGCAAGAAAGATGGCGAACTGGGGCACATCGATTCGACGGATGTCGCCACGCCGAACCAGTTCGTCGGCCTGCTGGCGCACACGCGGCGTCGCCTGGGCGAGTTTGCGGACGGCGTGCTGGATGGCCGTGTTGAGGTTTCCCCGTTTCGCCTGAACGACTTTTCGCCGTGCCAGTGGTGCGAGATGCGCGCGGTGTGCCGCTTCGAGTTTGGAGACAAAGGCCTGCGCCGGCTAGATTCGCTGAAGCGTTCCGAAGTGCTCAGGCGCGTGGCGGACGAGGACTGAGGGGGCGCAAGTGCGCGGTGACGACGATGGGTGCGGTCAACTTCACAGCGGGGCAGCGGCAGGCGATCGAAACGGTCGATCGCAGTGTGCTCGTGTCGGCGGCAGCCGGCTCGGGCAAGACGGCCGTGCTGGCGGAGCGCTGCGCCCACCTGATCTGTGATGCGCCTGCGCCTTACGGCTGCCGGGTCGATCAACTGCTCGTGGTCACCTTCACCGAGGCCGCCGCGGCGGAGATGAAAGAGCGGATCGCGCATGTCCTGCGTGAACGCAGCGCCGCCGCGCCGCAGGATGGCCGGTTGCGCGCCCAACTCGCATTGGTCGATGCCGCGCAGATTTCAACGCTGCACGCGTTTTGCCTGTGGATTGTGCGCCGCTGGTTCGACCGAGTGGGTGTCGATGCCGCCGCGCAACTGCTGGATGGCGACGAGGCGCGTTTGCTTGCCCAAGATGCGCTCGTCGCGACATTCAATGAACTGTACGGCGATAAGGGCGCAGTGGGCGGGCGGTTTCGCGCCCTCGTCGACGATTACGGGCTGGGGTACGACGGCGGCATCAAGGATTTTGTCGATCATCTTGCAAGATTCGTGACCAGTCTGGATGAGCCGCAGGCGTGGCTCGCCAAGGCGCGGGACATGTCCCCTGAGCGCGTGCGCGAAATCGTGGACCAGACGCGGGCGGCGCTCGTCGACGAGTTGGGGCGGCAGATCGCGCACACCCGCGAGACGGCGGCAGGCATTTTCCGGCGTCTTCCTGCAGGGAAACACTATGGGCAGTTGATCGGTCAGTATGCAGAGCAATTGGAGGCGTGGCAGAGACGGCTGGAGTCGGGAACGGATTGGGAGGACGTCCGGGTTCAGATCGCTGCGTACGAATTGTCAGCGATGGGCGCGCGGCGCATGACGCGCGATGCGCCCGACGAGGACCGGCGGCAGCGTGACGCGGCGAACGACCTGTTCAAAGAAGTCCGTGAGAAGCTGCTCAAGAAGCGTGTGCAGCAACAGCTTTGCCGGCGCAGTGCGGATGAAATCGCCGCGGACTTGGAGAAAGTCGCGCCATACCAGCGGACGCTGATCGACATCACGGAACGGTTCATGGCGAATTACGCGCGGCGCAAGCGCCAGTTGGGCGTGATGGATTTTTCCGACCTGGAGCGCTTCACCTTTGACTTGCTCAAGAGCGACCCGGGCGTGCGCGCGGCGCTGCACCGTCGATTCGCGCACGTCCTGGTCGATGAGTACCAGGATATTAACCCACTGCAGGCGCAGATCATCGCGGCGGTCAGCCGCGAAGGCGGCGCGGATGGCGGGGTCGGCGGAAACCTGTTCACGGTCGGCGACGTGAAGCAGAGCATCTACCGGTTTCGCCTTGCGGAGCCGGATATGTTTGTACGCCGGGCGGAAGACCTGCGCGCGGGCCGCGGCGGAGTTTGCATCGACCTGCAGTACAATTTCCGCAGCCAGCGGCGGATTATCGACGCGGTCAACGCGGTGTTTCGGCCGTTGATGCGCGCGGAGTTCGGCGGCATAGCGTATGACACGCACGCGGAACTGCGTCCGCCCCTGCAGGACGTGCCTCGGGGTCCGGCGGTTGAATTGCACGTGCTGGAGCGGGACGTCGAGTCCGCCGGCGACGGAGAGGATGAGGAAACCCGCTACGTCGATCCAGCCGACCCGGCGCAATGGGACGCCGTCTCGCGCGAGGGCTACCTGATCGGGCGGCGTATTCAGGAACTGATGCAGGCGGGTACGCCCGTGGGCGACGGCGATCAGCGCCGTCCTCTGCGTCCCGGAGACATCTGCGTGCTGCTGCGTTCGACCCGGCACAGCGCCGCGCCCCTGGCCAACATGCTGCGCCTGCAAGGCATTCCGGTGTTTACCGACGCAGGCCCCGGACTGTTCGACGCGCGCGAGGTGCGCGAAGTCCTTGCGCTGCTCAGCGTGCTGGATAACCTGCAGCAGGACATTCCGTTGGCGGCTGTTCTGCGCAGCGGAATCCTGGGCGAATCTTTTACCGAGGATGAGCTTGCGGAAATGCGCGTGCACGATCGCGACTGCCCGTTTCACGAGGTCGTGAGGTTGTTCGCCGAGCGCGGGGCTGAAACGAATATTCGCGAAAAGCTAGGGCGTACGCTGCGCAGCATCGCGCGTTATCGCCGCGAAGCGCGCGAACGTCCGCTGGCGGACGTGCTCTGGGCGATCTACCGTGATACCGGCTATCTTGCGCTGGTGGGCGGATGGCGCAGAGGCGAGCAACGCCGTGCGAACCTGGTAGCGCTGCACGAACGCGCGCGGCAATTCGGCGCGTTTCGGCGGCAGGGCCTGCGCCGATTTCTGCGCTTTATCGAGTCGCTGCAGGCCGAAGGCGACGAACTTGCCGGGCCCACTGGTCTCGGCGAGGTGGATGATGCGGTGCGCATCGTGAGCATCCACCGGGCGAAGGGTTTGCAGTTTCCGGTGGTGATCGCGGCGGAACTGGGCCGGCAGTTCAACCTCTCGGACACGACCGGCCGGTTCCTGTATGACCGCCGCGTGGGGGTGGGAATCAAGGCGGTTGATCGCGACCGGTTGATTGAGTATCCGACCGCGCTGCATCGCTGGTGCGCCCGGTCGGCGTTGAACGAGTCGCTCGCGGAGGAGCTGCGCGTGTGGTACGTGGCGCTGACCCGCGCGAAAGAGCGCCTGATCCTGGTGGGCAGCGAGCACGGCAGATCGCTCGCGCGCCTGCGCGCGCAGTCGGCCGGGAGTGCGGGTACCATCGGATCGCTGCGCGTGCTCGCGGCGCGTAGTCCGTTGCACTGGCTCATCGCCGCGCAGGGTACGATGCCCGCGGACGCGGTAGTCTGGAACTCGGATTCAGCGGTCGGCGCGCACGTTCTCTTTCAGTGTCGGGACTACGCTGCTGCGACCGTCAGTTCGTGGACGCTTCCCGACGAAGCGCCTGAGGAGACCAAGCCTCTGCGCGATGCGGTGGCCGGGTTGGCAATGTTGCCGCCGGACGTACCGCTGTCGGCTGAGTCCGTCGCAGCGGAGCGGTTGGTGGACCGACTGGGATTTGTGTATCCGCACCTGGCGCTTTCGTCGATTCCGGTGGCGCGGGCGGCGAGCGCGGCCCGGCGCTGGGCTCGGACAGGTGAGGTCGAGGAACCGGCTGCGTCGATGGTGGCGGAATTCGCGGGCCAATCGCGCGAAAGCCGTGATGCGGCGATTGCGCGCGGGCAGGCCGTGCACAAGGCGCTACAATTTCTTGAGATGTCCGCGGCGACCGACGCCGCCGCGCTCGCACGAGAACTGGATCGGTTGGTGGCTGCGGGCCAGCTGACGGCGCCTGAAGCCGCATGTGTGGACGTGGCTGAACTGAGCTGGTTCTTTACGACAGAACTGGGTCAGCGTGTGCGCGCGGCCGGTGCGGCGTATCGGCGTGAGTGGATGTTCCTGTCCACGGAGCCTCCGGAGATTCTGGATCCGACGGTGAGCGGGGAGGAAAGCGACCGCGTGTTGATCCGAGGCGTGGTCGACGGCGTGTTGGTGCAGCCGGACGCGCTGGAAATCATCGACTTCAAGACGGATTGCGTCACCGGCGCAGCCGTGGAGCGGCGTGCCGCCGAGTACGGCGTGCAAATCGGGTTGTATGCCCGTGCAGCCGGCGCCATCTGGCGGCGACCCGTGACGGCGACGCATCTGGTTTTTCTGCACGCACGCAGGGTGTTTTCACGGCAGGAGCCGCAGCCTTGATCGCCACCACCATGCACGGCACAACCACGCAAGGCATTCCTGGTTCAAGAGTGATGCGCATGACGCAGCAGCGCTGCCTCGAATTGGGTCGTGAACTGTTTGAACGGGCGCACGCCGCGGAGCCCGGCATCTGGCAGCGCGGCTGGTGGGAACGGCGGATGCTCGAGTTCACGTCCGCCGACCAGCGCATGCAGACCCAGCTCTTCCGCTTCATGGAAGCGCTGCCGCACATGGGCGACGACGGCGAAGTTGCGCGTCACCTGCGCGAGTACTTGGACGACCGTACGCTGCGCGAGCATCTCTCCCTGCGTTTCGCGGCCTCGTTCGACGATCCACGCGGTCTGTTCGGGCGCAGCGTCGGGGCCGCCGTGCGCCGGGCGGCGTTTCTCATGGCCCGGTCATTCATCACCGGATCGAACACGCGGGAAGCCATTCGGTATGCCGAACGCCTGCGCCAGCGGCGCATGGCCTTTACGCTCGACGTGCTGGGCGAGGCGACCATCAGCGAGCAGACCGCCGACGGCGCCGCCGCGGTTTACTTGGAGTTGATCGAATCGCTCGGAGCAGCCGCCGTTCACTGGCCGCGGATTCCGCAGATCGACCTGGGCCGTGCGGGGCCCATGCCGCGCGCGAACATCTCCATCAAGCTCTCCGCGCTCGACCCGGTATTCAACCCCGTCGATCCCGAGGGCGTGTACCGACGGGTCGGCGCGCGGCTGCGCCCATTGCTCAGCCGGGCGAGAGCGCTCGGCGTTTTCGTCAATGTCGACATGGAGCAGTTTCGCTATCGTGATCTCACCTTCGATTTCTTCATGAAGCTGCTGAACGAGCCGGAATACCGCGACTGGCCGGACATCGGCGTCGTGGTGCAGGCGTACCTGCGTGACGCGGACGAGGACCTGCGCCGGCTGTTGTCTTGGGTGCGCCGGCGCGGAACGGAGATCGCGGTGCGGTTGGTCAAAGGCGCATACTGGGATTCAGAAACCACGCACGCGGTGCGCTGGAACACGCCGATTCCTGTTTGGACGCGCAAGTGGGAATCGGACGCCTGCTACGAACGGTTGACGCGGGTGATGTTGGAAAATGCAAACGTCATTCGCCCCGCGTTCGCCAGCCACAACGTGCGCTCGCTGGCCCACGTGATGGCCGTCGCGGAAGAACTGGGTTTGAGTCCGCGCGATTACGAGCTGCAGATGCTGGCCGGAATGGGTGATCCGCTGAAGCTCGCGGTGGTTGAGATGGGCCAATGCCTGCGCATCTACTGCCCATACGGCAACCTGCTCAAGGGTATGGCCTATCTCATTCGCCGTCTGCTGGAAAACACATCCAACGATTCCTTCCTGAAGCAGGGATTTGGCGATCGCGCCGCGTACGATCGCCTGCTCGCGGATCCGCAGGAGGCGCGCCCGGTCAGCGCGGCGCCGCCCGTGCGGCGCTATGAGGACACGTTTGAGGACGATGGCATGCTCGAGTTCACGAATGCGGCAAACACCGGTTTCGGGTCCGCGGAGAACCGCGGGAAAATGACGGACGCAATCGCTGCCGCACGCGGACGCATGGTACGTGAATGTCCCGTGCGGATCGACGGCTGCGAGGTTGCAACCGGCGCGTGGATGGAATCGCACAATCCGGCTCGGCCCGGCGAAATCGTGGGACGCGCCGCGCGCGCGACCGTCGCCCATGCGGATCGTGCGGTCGCCGCAGCCGCCCGCGGGTTGCCCGACTGGTCGCAGCGCGCGCCCGCCGAGCGGGCCGATGTTTTGCGCCGAGCGGGCAGCCTCTTGCAGCAGCGGCGGTTTGAACTGGCCGCATGGCTGGTGCTCGAAGTCGGCAAGAACCCGCAACAGGCGGACGCGGAAATCACCGAGGCGATCGACCATTGCAACTATCACGCGGCGCTGATCGAACGCATGGCGCTGCGCCCGCGGCGGCGAAACGTGCCCGGCGAGGACAACGTGCTGGTATACGATCCGTGCGGTGTGTGTGCCTGCATCACTCCATGGGATTTCCCGATGTCGATGCTCGCGGGCATGGCCACCGCGGCGCTGGCCGCGGGCAACACCGTGGTGGTCAAACCGTCGTCCAAGGCGACCGTCGCGGCGGCCAACTTGGTCGCGGTGCTCCACGCAGCCGGGGTTCCCGGCGAGGCGCTGCACTACCTGCCCGGCGGGGGGGACGATGTCGGCGCGCACCTGGCCGCGCACCCTGGCGTGCACATCGTGGCCTTCGCGGGTTCGCGATCCGTGGCCATGGCCATTTCGGCGGCGGCGGGTGTGGTGCGCCCGAATCAACTGCATTTCAAGCGGGCGGTGCTCGATGCCGGCGCGAAAAACGCGATCATCGTAGACGACGACGTGGACATCGACGAGGCGGTGACCGGTGTGCTCGAATCAGCGTTTGCCTTCAGCGGGCAGAAGTGTACAGCCTGCTCGCGCGTGATCGCGCTCAACCGCGTGCACGATGCGTTCTGCGCCAAGCTGGCCTTAGCCGCGCAAGTCATGGCTGTGGGTCAGCCAGAAGAACCGGCCACGATGATCGGCCCGGTCATCGACGACGCCGCGCGCCAGGCAATCGCGCAGTACATCGCGGAAGGGCGAAACCAGGCGACCGTACTGTTCGAGATGGGCGCTGATCGCCTGCCGCGGGAAGGCCATTACGTCGCGCCGATCATCTTCACGGACGTCGCGCCCGGGTCGCGGCTGGCGCGGGAGGAAGTTTTCGGTCCGGTGCTGGCCGTGCTGCGCGCGCGGGACTTTGAACACGCCCTGGCGCTGGCGAACGACAGCATGTACGCGCTGACCGGCGGTCTGTACTCGCGCAGTCCGGCGCATATCGAGCGCGCCCGTTGGGAATTCCAGGTCGGAAACCTTTACATCAACCGCAGGATTACGGGCTCGCAGGTGGATGTTCAGCCGTATGGCGGCGCCCGGCTGAGCGGCGGCGGCGCACGCCTGGGCGGTCCGGATTATTTGCTGCAGTTCTGCCGGCCCCGGACGATCAGCGAAAACACGCTGCGGCACGGGCTGACCGGGTCAGCCGAGCCCGCCCGCGAGCCGGCCGCGTCGGCGATGCACTAGGCGGGCCGAATCCGCGATCACGTTGCAAGGTCCGATATGCAACCTGGCTGGCGAAGCGCGGCCCGCAACCCGATAAACAACACAGAAGCCGCAGGTTATCGCAGGTAGCGGCACTCTGCCGATGCTGGGAGTTCTGGGGCCCTGCGGAGGCCGTTTCATCCTTGCATCGGGTTGGCCAAATTGCTAATATGAGGGGCGAGAGAGGATAGGGAGGAAAGAGAGGCAATAGGGAGGAAGTAGGGAGAGCACCTCACCACCGACTCAAGCTTTGGCCCGAATTCACCGTCTATGTGTACGCGCCAGCCCGGCTGGTGCGCACGTGCATTTAGGTTTTCGGTCGACGGGTCCCGGTGCCGGTCTCTTCCAACCTCGCAATAGCTTGACGTCGTTCGCTGAGTTGCGCGCGAACGATGCGCGGGCGAAGCGCGCCGTGGCAAATTGGTTTTTCACCACGGAGCAGATGCCCGACCGCAGCATAGTGCATAGTCCGCGCGCCGTTCTGCACGCGGCTGGGGGATGCAATTTGGAGGGAGTGGGTTCATGACTACGAGGCGAACCCGGATGACCACGCGGATGGCCTGCGCGCCAGTTGGAATTGGCGCATGGCTCGCGGTCGGTTTAGCGGCGACGTGCGGGTTTGCGCCCGCGGCATCGGCGGCGGAAACCCCGCTGTTTGAGGCCTGGCGCGGCGACGGCAACTACCGCATCTATAGCCAGGGCGTCGGCGTGCACGACTCGGCCGGCTTCACCACGTTCAGCAGTGTTGAGGTCACTGGCCAAGTCGCCAAGGCCTACCTGTACTGGATTGGGGCGAACCTGCCAGCGAGCGACACATCGAGCGATCCGAACATCACGCTGACGCGGCAGGGCGGTGCGAGCACCGGCATACAGGCCGACAGCGTGTATGTCGTGCCCTTCGAGCGGCCGTTCGCGCCCGGGACGTATTACTGGAACGCAAACCACACGGTCTTCGTCGCGGACGTGACCCAGTGGATTGTTCCAGGCACGTTCGACTACTCCATTTCCGACTTCAACATGGACCAGGAGTACGGCGTCGGGCTGCAAGTCGTATTTCAGGACCAGCGCGCCGCACATACCGAAATCGCCATTCACCAAGGACACGACTTTGCCTTCGCGGGCTGGCCGAATGCCGGTTCGCTCAATCGCACGGAGGTCGTGACGCATACCTTTGAGCCGGCGGATCACGCGCGCGTGTTGGAAGTGACCTTCTTTGTCGGTGGCGGCGAGAGCACGAACCGGCCTGACCAGCTCTGGATGCTCACTGGCACGCATGGCGACCGCGGGGGACTGCCCACCGAACTCATCACCAACAATCTGGGCGTGGTGATCGATTCAAATCCCATCGAGGCTGAAGAACTCGAGGAATGGGATACGATCGTCAAGAAGATCGTGATCGAGCAAGGCCAGACGTTCGCCGCGTTCCAGTTCCAGTCCGGCGGAGGCAGCGGTACGAATACACCGCCCGAAAGCTTCAGTTGGATGTCGGCGACGTTCTCGATGCAGGCGTTGCCGGAGCCGGCGACTGCGGTGCTCTTGGCCACAGGCGCTCTCATGGTTATGCGCCGACGGCGCTGAGCGATCTGGATGGGCCGGTGCCGCGCGTACGCGCAGCGCATGGTCAACAGCACGCCGGTCACCACCAGCAGGTGGCTCAACACTCCCGCGCCGCACGGACTCGGCCGGTCGCCATACGCATCGTCGTCCGACGGCGCCGACGGATTGTCTCCCGCCTGGTCCGCGCCAAATTGCAGGCGCATCACTCGCCCGCTGTAGATCTCCGCGTAATACAGCGCGCCGTCCGCTCCCGCGATCAGGTCGACTGGTCCGCCATCCAGTTGCGCGACAAACGTATGCGCCGCGGCCTCATCTCCATCCAGGCGAACGTGGTACAGGCGCTGGCTCACGAAATCAAGGTGAAACAAGCCGTCGTGGTACGCAGCCGGGAAAGCGCCGGCCGAGTAGTAGGCGCAGCCGGCGATGGACGCACCCTCCTCATGGTAGGCCAGCAGCGGATTGGTAAATCCTGTATCTTCTTCTTCCGGACCAAATCCTTCCGTCTCCGGCCAACCGAAGTTCTGCCCGGGAGCCACCAGGTTGAGTTCCTCGCGCCGCCCGTCGCCGCTGGAGCCCACGTCGCCGGCGAACAGCCGGCCGTCGGGCGCGAAGCAGAAGCGGAATGGATTGCGAAACCCAAGGGCGTACACCGCGCGCGGCGCCCCGGTCGGCGTGCGAAATGGGTTGTCCGCCGGAACTTCGCCGCTGGGCTCTATCCGGCAGATTTTTCCGGCAAACGTGTGCATTTGCTGGGCCAGTTCCGGCTGCCCGGTGTCGCCGATCGCGAAATACAGCCGTCCGTCAGGTCCGAACCGCAGGCAGCCGCCGTTGTGGCTCGCGCCGTTGGTCGGCAGGTTGGCGCGAATGATGGTGGGATCGACGCCGACCCCGTTCTCGTCGCGCAGGCGGATGATCTGCTGTTCTTGGTGGGAAACCGTCGCAAAGACGTAGATGAACCGTGTGCGAAGAAAATCTGGATCGATCGCGAGCCCAAGCAGGCCGCATTCGCCGAGCGTATAGACCTCGATCTCCGCGAAGGGTTCGGTCTGCAACACGCCGTCTGCGATGACGCGGATGGCGCCCTCGCGCTCAGCGACGAAAAGTCTTCCGTCCGGGGCGAATGCGAGTGTGGTCGGTTGCGCGAGCCCCTCCGCGTGGCCGTCTGCGATGACTTCACGCAGCGTGAATCCGTCGGGGACCTGCTCATCTGCAAAGGCCGTGGTTGTCATCAACCCGGCCAGCACGGCGATGTACGCGTAGCGCGTCACGATTTTTTCCAAATGGCCGAAGTGTGCCGTGTCCGCTGCGGTCGGCGATATCCGGCGCTCGTCACTCATTTCACGCGAAGAGCGAAGAGCCGACGCTATCGTCAAAAGTCTCGCCGCCGATCTTGAAGATCGGATCGGGATTGAAGCCGAGCCACTCGCGAATGCACGTGCCGAATACCGCCCGGAAATCGACGTAGTACGGCAGCGAATCCTCATTCAGATCCGCGGACGTGACCGCCTGGCCGTGCAGTCCGCCGCGTACGCCGGGACCAGCCAGCATGATATGGCCGCCGTGACCGTGGTCGGTTCCCGGGCTGCCGTTCTCCTCGTTGCGCCGGCCAAACTCGCTGTAGAAGCAGATGCAGGCCCGCTCCCAGAGTCCAAGCATCTGCAGGTCGGCGACAAACTGCGCGAAATGGTTGTTCACCCGCGGAAACAGCTCCTGGTTGGCGGTGTCCTGTTCGCCGTGGGTGTCGAATCCGCCGTAGCTGAGCTTGATGATCTGTGTGCCCAGGTCCGCGGAAGCCAGCATGGCCGCGCGATGAAACTCGCCGCGATGTTCGCCGGTCGATTCGAAACTCTCGGTGCGCGTGCGCAGCTCTGCGCCGCGCACGTCGATGCGCTCGTACGCCTCGGCGACCGCACTCTGCGAAGCCGTGCGCGCCTTTTCGAGCTGCGCCAGGCGGCCGAAAGCGTCCTGTGCGGCGCGGCGATAGGTGTTGTCCGGGTAGCCGTAGCGACGCGGATCGCCAATGGTCCGCGTGTCGAGCACGCCGAAGGGTTCGTCAAAGTAACTTCGGCGCAGGCGTTCGTACCACGACGTCCCCGCGACGCCGGTTCCTTTGAGATCGCGCACGCCGTACTGGTAAATCTCCTGGCTCTCGAAGTGCGAGCCGTTCGCGTCGGGGTACGCGACCTGCTGGACGATGGCGAGCTGGCCCTGGCTGTAAAGTTGGCTGAAGAACGGGAACATGGTGTTGATGCCGTACTCGTTGTTGTCCGGCAGGGGGGTCACGTCTTCTTCGGTCAGCGCGAGCACCGGGCGCTTGCTGCGATACACCGCGTTGCGGAACGGCGCCAGAAAGCTGAGCACGTCGAAGCCGCCGTTGAGTTCGCAAAGCACGAGCAGGTTGCCGGTCCCCCGGCTGGTCTGGGCGAACGTCGACGCGACCGTCCCCAGAATGGGGTCCATCAACGCCAGTGCGCCAAGCCCGTAGCCGGCCTGACCGAGAAAATTGCGGCGCGACAACACTCTGCACACATTGCACTCTTTCATGGTTTTCCGATCCTGCGAATTCATGTGCGTTGTGAACAATCCAGGGCGCGCTCACGAAACTGCCGATTGGCTCTTCAAAAAACCACTTGAACCGTCAATGAACACGAAAGGACGCAAATGCATTCCCTCGCCATCCCAACAATTCGTGTTCATTCGTGTCTATTCGCGGTTCCGACTGAGTTCTCCGTGAAGGTTGTACATCAACTGCCGATCACGCCCTCGTGCATGGCCATCAGCCGGATCATCTCGAACACCTGGCGCGGCTGGTTGTCCGGTTCCTCGAGGTGAAACGCGCGCCAGCCGTTCTGATCGAGCACCTCGATGAAGATCGCGCGTTCGGCATCGGTGAGCTGAAGGTGGAACACTGCCGCGACCGCGGTGACGATCTCGTCGCGCACCTCGCGCCGATTCCAGCCGTCGCGCGCCGGCAGCAGGTGATACGGCAGAAACTCGGAGCGCTGCGGCCCGAACTCCATGCGCCGGCCGAGGGCGTCTACCCGGGCGATAACCCACTGGTCCTCGAGCCACGCCGCCCCTTCGGTCCAGCCCTGCACCCCGGGCGGATCGAGCAGATCCTGACCCGCGTTGGCCAGGTCGCGCGCCAGCCGGTCCAGCGTGCCGCCCTGCGATTCCTCGCTGTACATGTGCATGTCCAGCGTCCGGGCCACGCCGACGACGTGCTCGACGGGCGAGCGCACCTGCGCCCCGCGCGCCTCCGCGGAGAACATCGCCTGCGACATAAGAATCTGGCGCACGAGCGGCGCGATCTCGAAATCAGCGTCGGTGAACGTGCGCGCAAGATCCGCGACCATCGCGTCGGACGGATGATCGTGGACAAAGCAGGCGAACAGGTTTCGGGCGACGTAGCGCGCCGCCTCGGGCTGGCGCAGCGTCATGTCGATCACGGTCAGGTAATCGTGGTTCGCCGCAGTCTCGCGACCTGGGAAGATGAGCTTGTGCGTCTCGTCGTGATTGATGAGGTCAAAGATGGGCCGCGCGTTCTGATCGCGTTCGCGCAGCAGCGTGATGCCGGTGAACGCGCGGGCGCCTTCGCGAATGTCGTCTTCCGTGTAGAGCACGTCGCGCCCGAGGGTAAATAGCTCCCAGAACTCGCGGGTGTAGTTTTCGTTCGGATTGCTCTTCGGACTGTTGGCCCCGTCGAGCCAGATGAGCATGAGCGGGTCGATGGTCAGGCTTTCGAGAAACGCGCGGTAGTTGCCCAGCGCATGGCTGCGCAGCATCCGCCAGTGCAATAGCGCCAGCCCCTCGTCGCGTCCTTCAAGCACCCGGCGCGACGCGGCGAACCGGTCGTGCCAGAACAGCGCCAACCTCTCGCGCAGCGGATTGGGCCCTTCCAAGAGGTGCACCAGCCAGCGCTTGCGGATGTCGTTCTCGTACGATTCCTCGAGGCCCAGCAGCGTTTCCGGCTCCGGCTTGACGGTCAGCAGATCGTCAACCGTCGCGGTGAGTCCGCGCGCCACCGCCTGCTGCACCTGCTCAGGAGTCGCGCCGAACGCGGCGCGCGACAGCAGGTGATAGGCCTCATCCGCCGTGATCTCGTCGCGGTATTTTCCAACCGACTGCGCGTTAGGCTCGCCCGATCCGCCGATGCCCAGGCCGCCGCCAAGACCGTCGCTGCCACAGCCGACCAGGCCAAGACAGCCGGCCAGCGCCGCAACCGCGCTGCAAACCAGCGCCCAGCGTCTTCGTCCCTGAAGCATGTACGTACGCCCTCCCCCCGAACGGAATGGACTTCGCAGGTTGTCCCAAGCGGTAGGGGCACGCGGCTGCAATCGACGACGCCGCTCACGCTTTCGCGCGACAACAATCCCGGTGCAACCTCAGGCCCCAATGTCCAATCAAATACGCGCGTGGGAATGTCAAATGTGGCTGAACCTTTGCTTTTTGGATGTTCACTCCGACAGCCTATAATCGCGACCGGAATGCGCCATGAAGGCTTCTCGCGAAATCAGACGGGGCAACTGCTGCAACGTCAGTAATAACCTCACCAGGCGTACGTTGATTGGCGGCATGCCGTGCTGGAGATGATCGATGCCCCAATACCGACAATTGTTGCCTTTGGTTCAGAAAGTCCTATTCGAGGAATGGAATCCCATTGGTGTGAATGCGAATGCGAATTGTCAGAGCGAATATGACGGATATGCGCCAACCATTTGCCGTTACTTGCTGAACGGTGTCGATGAGTACAAGCTCACCGCGCATTTGACTCAACTTCAGCGGGTGAGCATGGGAGTAACTCTTGCGAATGAAGAATTGAGTCGCAAGATCGCAAAACGACTCTTGGATCTTGTTCGACATCGAAACCGGGAATGAACAACAGACCGAAGGACATCACCTCCGACATGTCAAGGAAAGCCACCACCCCTCGAGCTGAAAATATCTCAACTCAGGTGTTTGAATTCCCAAAGGGCTTCTGGTGCGAGATATGGCCCTGGCGAATCGAGTTGTTCAGGAAAGATCGAAGAGGATTATTTCTGCATCACCCAAGGCGCGAATGATCAGTGTATTTTCGTTTTCGGCGGCTGCCCCGTCGCCCGCGGCAAGCGATTGGGCGTTGAATTCGACTGCGCCGCGAAGGACCTGCAGCCACCCTCCGCGTCCTGTCGCGAGCGAATGCTCAACATGCTGATCGGCTCGTAGCGTCGCCGCGTAGAGCGATACATCCTGGTTGATCTGAATTGAGTTTCCGCGGCCATCTCTCGAGGCAAGTAGGGTCAGTTCGCCCGCGAGCGCTAACGATGGAAACTGCCGCTGCTCGTAACGCGGCTGAGCGCCCCTGCGTTCTGGCCGAATCCATATTTGCATGAGGTGCACGGGATCGGTTTGCGAAGGATTGAACTCGCTGTGCTCGACGCCGGTCCCCGCTGCCATGTATTGTACGTCACCGGGCCGGATGATCTCGCCGTTGCCCAAACTGTCGCGATGTTGCAGCTCTCCGGAAAGCACGTAGGTCAGAATTTCCATGTCGCGGTGCCCGTGCTGGCCGAAACCCTGACCGGGCGCAACGCGATCTTCATTGATCACGCGCAGCGCACGATACCCCATGAACTTGGGGTCGCGGTAGTCCGCGAAAGAAAACGTGTGGTACGTATCGAGCCAGCCATGGTTGAAATGCCCTCGAGCGCTGCTTCGACGAATGCTGATCATGGTCGGTGTTGTCCCGCGATCCAGGAAACAGAAGCTGCAAACGAATTTATCGGTATGCCGAGTCCTGCAAACTCAATCGCGCGCGGCTGGCCGGCTTATTTCGTGTCCGCATCCGCGTCCTTTGCGGCGTTCGGATTGGGCGCATCCTTAACGCGATCGTGCACAATCTCCTCCATCCAGTCCTCCTTCCCGTCCTGATACCACGTCCACCGGCTGGTGAAGCGGTCCGCGCTTTCAAATCGCAGCACCAGCTTGTCCATGTGTCCGCGGTCGCGCGACGGCAGGTTGGTGGCGTCAAGGAACTCGAAGGTCATCGTGGAAAGATCGTCCGCGATCTGCGTCGCGCGCAGTCGCGGCTGGTTTCGCGCCACGCAATAGTGCGTAAGCATGATCGTGTCGCCGTCGAGGTGAAACAGCGTCAGCATGCGCTCATTGGGATGCGCGTCGAAGGAAGAGTGCAGCACGCACGAACCGTTGGCGATCACGCTGTAATTTTCGCGCTCCTTCCAGCCCTTGGTACTTTCCCCCTGCCAGTCGCCGGCGAGTTCCTTGAGGCGGTCGAACGCGCGGCGGGCGAGTTCTCCACGGACGGGCGGCGGCGGCTGGTAGTTTGTAGACGCCGTAGCGGTGGTCACAGATGATGTGCCGACATCTGCGGCGCTTGCGGACTTGTCCGCCCAGGCGGGGGTGGCGACGAGCGCTGCAAGGATGCCCGCAGAAAGCGCCAGGCCGACATGGTGCGCGAGCATGGGTTTTTCTCCAGAAGAGGGCCGCCCGACGCGTTGACCTTATTGCCCAATGCGGCGGACGTCAATTGATACACTGCCGCTGAAACGTACCCTGCCGCTGAAACGTACCTGCGATCTAGCGCACGACGACTTCGGCATCGACTGCGGGGTCGAGGATTTCCAGCGCGCTGCCCGCGTTGACTGCGATTTCCAGTTGGCGGCTGCTGCCGATGAGGGCGAGCGGCTGGCCGGGGGCAACGTCGGCGTAGGTACGGCGAATGGGCCCCAGATCGCGCGACTCCAGGTGAACGTGCGCGTCAGGATGGACGCGGATCAGCGGCGCAAGGTCATCCAGGGCGATGTTGGTGATCAGGTTCCCGAATGCGTCGTGGTGTACGATCCGGCCGGCGACGGCGCCTTCGGCGAGCCGTTCGGCCCGAGCCAGCCGCAGGACCTCGATGTGGTCCGTGGCTGGGCCGACATCGCCAAGCCGTGCGCCAGCCGCCAGGTGCGCCGCGGCGGGCGCCATCAGGTCGCGCCCGTGAAACGTGTGGGAAATCTTCGGCAGCGCCATCGCTGGGTTTTCCAGAACATGCACCTCGTCAATGACCTTGTCGAGCTGCAGCAGGCTGAGCAGGCCGTTGTCCGGCGCGACGACAAACTGGCCCGCCGCGCGGGCGACGACGATGCGCCGGTCGGTGCCCACGCCGGGGTCCACGACGGCGACGTGCACCGTCTCGGCCGGATACCAGTCGACCAGTTGCCGCAGCACGAAAGCGCCGTGCAAAACATTGTGCCGCTGGATGTCGTGCGACACGTCGACAATCCGCGCGGCCGGGGCGATGCGCAGGATGACCCCCTTCAGGCACGCGACGTAGGCGTCGCGCGTGCCGAAGTCCGTCGTGAGCGTGATGATCGCCATGGGAAAACTCAACCGCGGACGATCCGGCGCCCGGTTCTTCGCCGCGGAGCGAAGATTCGGCCGGCCTGACGCGCCGCGCGCGATGCGACCGGCGCGGGCGGGCCGGTGTGCCCTCACCGGTTCGCCGCGGATCGACGCATGCCGACCGTCATGCTACGATGGATATGAGCAGAATCGTGCGGCGGCTGTCAAGGCACGCACGCCCGGCGCATATGCAGAATTCGGCACACATCGCGGACATGTTGCGGGCGTCGCAGCGCGAGCGGGAGGCGATGATTCACGATCAGATCGCCGCGCGGGGCGTGCAGGACGCGCGCGTGCTCGCGGCGCTGCGCGCCATTCCGCGCGAGCTGTTCGTGCCTCCGGAACTGCGCGACGAGGCGTATGCGGATCGGGCGCTGCCGATCGGGCCGGGGCAGACCATCTCCCAGCCGTTCATTGTGGCTTACATGACGCAGCAACTCGACGTGCTTCCGCGCGACCGCGTGCTCGAAGTCGGCACCGGAACCGGCTACCAGTCGGCGCTGCTCGCGCGCCTGGCGGGCACGGTCGACACCATCGAGTGTGACGCAGCGCTTGCGAATCTGGCGGAGAACAGGTTGCGTCTGCTGCATGCCGCCAACGTGCGCTTTCACGTCGGTGACGGCAGCGCCGGCCTGCCCGATGCGTCGCCCTTCGACCGCATCATGGTGACGGCGGCGTGCCCGGCGGTCCCGCACGTTCTCGTCAGCCAGTTGGCCGATGGCGGCGTGTTGCTCGCGCCGATCGGCGGCGAAGACGCGCAAACCCTGGTGCGCGTGTCGCGGCGCGCGGGGCAGGTGTACGCGGACCGTCTGCTGGAATGCCGGTTCGTGAAGCTGGTCGGGCGCTTCGGTTGGCCGGGTTGAATCAACCAGTTTGACGATGCCTTCTTCGTCGCTCAGGGAAGGACTTCCGCGGGGCGGGGACTTTCGCGCGGCATCCGCAGATCGTGTTCCGACCAGGCTGTGTTCACGGGGTTGGTCTCCGCGCGGCAATCGGCGTGTGGGCAGGGAACGCGGCCATCGGACGATGTCCGCCACGGGCCGGTGGGTGCATATCGAAAACGCACGATGTGCTCGGAGATGCCGGCAGTTTCTGCAACTCGATCGAACTGGATCCACGCGTCGAAAGCGGCATGATCCTGCATGCAGACATAACGCTGATGGATCGAGCAGAGTCCCGAACAGCCCGGATGCGTGCAGGGCAACGGATCGTATCGGCCATTGGCGGTGAATTCGTGCGCGGGGTTGAATTCGCATGTCCAGCGCACCGGATAGGACATCAGCGTGCGCTGAGGCGCTGCCTCGATTGGCGGATCGCGCAGAAGAAGCAGGGCTGATACGGCAAGCACCGCCACCGCCACCGCCCCGAGCAGGCTGTACCAGGCGATTCGCCTCTCTCCCTTGTCGGCGGCGACCCTCACCATGACGCCACGCTCACCCTGACGCCACCCTCACCATGACGCCACCCTCACCATAACTAGCGCCTCAATCGCGAAGTTGCGTCATGGAACTGGCGCTGGGCCGGTCCACCAGTATGTGCGGCCCTCGTAGAAGGAATAGTGCGGAACGTCGAGATAGCGGCAGAGCGTGCAGTCACCCGCGGAACATGCGGAGTAGTACGACGCCAGCGGGCGTTTGATGACGCTCGCCACCGAGACGCTGCGGACATTGCCAACCAGCGTCAGAATGTTGATGCTGCCCAAGTGCCGGCCGGTGAGCCACGAATCCGTCCGCCGGCCGGGCGCTGCACCGGGACGGAACAGGTCGTCGACCGCCAAACGACCAAAGTTGCGCGACGGCGGGCCCAACAGGCTGTATTCCGATGTACCCGGCGGCACCACGTCGGGCCCAAGGTCAGCCAGCAACAGCGTGTCATCGGGCCGGCGCGGCGAATAGCGGCCCAGATTCGCCAGGAACCCATTGGGGCTCGACACGATGAAGTCGTTCAGGCCGTAACTTCCCGGACCGTCGACGCCGAACTGGTTGTGCTGAATCTGGTCCATCAGCACCGACGCCCACGGATCGTCCGGACAGATCAGCACGCCGCGAATCCCCGGAAGGGGATCCACGAGCCTTGACCACCAGGTCTGCGATGTGCGAAACGCATCCGCACCCTGCACAGTGGGCAGCCAGCCGTGATTCTCCGTGCGATACATGTCGATCGCGACGAAGACTTCTTTGAGGTTGGACTTGCAGACCGTCGTCCGCGCCTGGCGAATCGTACGGTGCATCGACGGGAGCGAAATAGCGACCAGCAGCGCGATGATCGCGATGACCACGAGCAATTCGATCAGCGTAAACCCGCCTCGGCGAATGGGGCGCACCCCCTCCGCAATGGAGGACCTCGCACGCTGGCTTGGCCGTGTAGATTGACGCATCACCACACCCTGACCTGTCGTCTACACTACACACTGGGTGGGGCGTTCGCAACATTTTCTTACACTTAAAGAAATCCAGTCGAAATCAGGCTGTTCGAGCATCGGCTGGCCTCGCCTGAAGCAGTGACTTATAATTCGGGCTCGCGGTGGAAAAAATGCCTCCGGGCAGGAAGGCCGCAGGTCTTCTTCCTTTCACAGAAAGGTGCAAGATGGGCGATCTGCGCGACATGGTCAGCCGGGAACTGCTGCCTTTCGTCGAGACTCCCGGCCAGTACATCGGCGGAGAGTTCAACCAGCTCCCCCAGCCGGGGGATTGGCAGCGTGCAGACGTCCGCGTTGCCGTCGCGTTCCCGGATACCTACGCGATCGGCATGAGCCACCTCGGGTGCCAGATCATTTACTGGCTCTGCAACCACACCCCCGGCGTCACCGCCGAGCGGGTCTTCTGCCCCTGGATCGACGCCGAGCAGGTCATGCGCCGCAAAGGCATCCCGCTGTTTACCTGGGACACGCGTCAGCGGGTCAGCGACGCCGACATCCTCGCCGTCAGCTTGCAGTACGAAATGGCGTACACAAACATCCTCACCCTTCTCGACCTCACCGGGATCCCGCTGCGCAGCGCGCAGCGCGACGATCACCACCCCCTGGTCATAGCCGGTGGCCCGCAGTCGGACAGTCCAGAGCCGATGGCGGAATTTCTCGACCTGATCGTGCTCGGCGACGGCGAAGAGTCCATGCAGTCGATTCTCACGGCGTACCGCGAATATCGCGACGCGGGCGTGCCTCGGCGGGAGATGATCCGGCTGATGGCGTCCCGCTTCGACTGGGCGTATGCCCCCTCGCTATACGACGTGACCTACAACGCCGACGGCACGGTGCGGGCGTACACGCCGCGCCACGACGACATTCCCGCTTCGATCAAACGCTGCCGCACGTCGGACATCGAGGCAGCCCCGTTTCCCGTTCGGCAGCTCGTGCCAAACGTGAAGGTGATTCACGATCGCATTTCGATCGAGATCATGCGCGGCTGCCCGCAGCGCTGCCGATTTTGCCATGCGGGATATACCAAGCGACCGATCGGGCGGCGGTCCGTCGACAACATTCTCGAAATCGCGGAAGAAGCCTGGCGGACGACGGGCAACGAGGAAATCGGCCTGCTGTCGCTGTCCACCGCCGACTATCCGTATTTGCCGGAGCTCGCCCAGCGGATCAACGCGCAATTCGCCCAGCGCCACGTGAGCATGTCGGTGCCGTCGATGCGCGTCGACAAGATGCTCGCGCACATCCCCTGGATGGTGAACTCGATCCGCAAGAGCGGCCTGACCATCGCCGTCGAAGCGGCCAACGACGACATGCGCGAGGCCATCCGCAAAGTCGTGACCGACGGAAACCTGCTCGACGGCGTGCGCCAGGCCTACGCAGCCGGCTGGAAGAGCGTCAAGCTCTATTTCATGGCCGGTTTCCCCGGCGAGCGGCCCGCGGACATCGACGGCATCTGGGACATCAGCCGTAAAGTTTCCGAAGCCCGGCGTGAATTCTCCGGCTGCCCGGCGCAAGTTAACGCGTCCGTCGGCTGGCTTGTGCCCAAGGCGCACACGCCGTTTCAGTGGGCCGCCCAGCCGCGTGCGGAGTACTTCCGCGAGGTCCGCCGCCGCCTGCGCGAGCTGGCGGGCGCGCGCAAGACCGCGGTGAAGATCAAGATGCACAATGTCGAACGCTCGATCCTCGAGGGGGTGTTCGCCCGCGGCGACCGCCGCCTGGGCCCGGCGATCGAACACGCCTGGCGCGCCGGCGCGCGGTTCGATGGCTGGGACGAGTGCTTCGACGCGCGGCTCTGGGATCGCGCCTTTTCCGAGTGCGGCATCGACCCCGACTGGTACGCGCACCGGGAGCGGGATTACGCCGAGGTGCTGCCCTGGGCCCACCTGGCGGGCGGCAACTCCGAAGCCTACCTGCAGAAACAGTACGACGACGTTTTCGTGCACATCGATGTGGCCCGGCCGGTCGCGTCTCTGGCGGTCGCATCCTGAGCCGGCGGGTTCATCGTTGAGCCTGGGCACAGGCGCCGGTAGACTCACGCGCCGTTCGGTTGACCATCGGCGCGAGGAGAAACCAACGATGCGTACCCAGTTGCTGCGAGCGGTGCTGGCCGCGGGATTACTGCCGTTGATTGTTGCCGGCTGCCAGGACCAGAAGTTCACCGCCACCGTACTCAACCCGCTCAATCTGAAGCTGCCGTTCCTGCCGTATCAGAAGCCGGTGCGCATCGGCATCGTGCACGAGTCGGCGGGTATTTTCGACCCGTCAACCTGGGATATCGCGCAGGTCGGGTCGCCGTGGACGCCGCTGGCAAGCCGCCTGCAACGCCATCTGCGCAAGCCCGTGCAGGTGGAGGACCTGGCTGCGTTTCAGGTTGCCGCGCACCTGCAGTCCGGTCGCATCGACTTCGCGTTCCTCGCGGCGGAAGATTATGTCAAGCTCGCGGACGAGTTCGGCTCCCTGGGCGAGATCATCGCCGTTTCCGAGGTGCGCACGCGCCGGGGGCTGATTGTGACGAAAGCCAATTCACCCGTGCAGTCGCTGGCGGACATCCGCGGCCGGCGATTTTCATTTGGTCCGGCGAATGATCCGGTGCTCAGCGATGCGGCCAAGGCGGCGTTGGAAGCCGGCGGCGTGCCGCTGGACAGCCTGCAGAAGGAAGTGCTGCCCGTTCCCGGATCGTTTCAGCATCACATCTCATCCAACGAGAGCGCCTTTGAGATTGTTCACGGCCTGGGCACCGACGCCGGGGTGATCGAGAAGTCGGAGTACGACGCATATCCCGAGACCGGCGGCAGTTTTCTGCTGCGCAAGTTCTCGAAAGCGAATTTCCGCGTGCTGGGTGAGACCGCCCCGCTGCGCGTGAAAACGATTTCAGAAGGGCCGTTCATCGCGTCGAAGGAGACGGCGCCGGAACTGAAAGACGACGTCCGTGAGTTCCTGCTGGCCGCGAACCGCCGCGAACAGCCAGCGCTGCACGCGATGGGCCTGTCCGCGTTTCGCGCGCCTTCGCCGAATGTCGATCAGCAGATTCGGCAATTGGCCACGGACGACGAATCCCAACTCGCGCAAGACGCGCCCTGAACGCAGTCAGGACTGTGCGACGGCCGCATCGAAGGGTATATTCGCCAACATGCCTTCATCCCCACGCCGTCGATTTGTGATTCTCGGTTCCGGTCGCCAGGGAACCGCCTGCGCCGCGTTTCTCCTCGAGCAGTTCGAGCAGACAGCCGTTGACCTGGTGGACGTATCGTCGCAGCGTCTGACTGCGTCGCGCCGGCTGCTGCGTGATCACCCGCGCGTGGCCTGTCATGAGCTGGACGTTGCCACGGACGACGCGGGGCTGACTCGCGTATTCTCCGGCGCAGCCTGCGTGGTCTCCTGCGTGCCGTATTTCCTGAATGTGCGCCTGACGCGCGCGGCAATATCGGCCGGGGTCCCGTTCACCGACTTGGGCGGAAACGTGGGCACAGTATCCGCCCAACTCGCTCTCGCGGACGATTGCCGGAAAGCCGGCGTGGCCATCGCAGCCGATTGCGGCCTGGCGCCGGGCCTGCTGAACATTCTCGCCGAGTATTGGTCTAAGGACTGGCGCTACCGAGCCGTCCGGTTGTACTGCGGCGGCTTGCCGCAGAACCCGCGCGGCGTCCTCAAGTACGCCATGACCTTCAACATCTGCGGCCTGCTGAACGAGTACTTCGACGATTGCGAAGTGTCGCGCGGCGGAGAACTTGTACGCGTGCCGGGAATGAGCGAGGTCGAACGCCTGCGCGACCTGGCGCTGCCCGGCGAGTTTGAAGCGTTCGCCACCAGCGGCGGGGCGTCGCTGGGGGCGAAGCTGAATGCCGCCGCGGGCGTGGATTACCAGTACAAGACCATCCGCTACCCCGGCCACCGCGACATCATCGTCTCCATGCACGAACAAGGGTTCTTCGACACCCAGCCGCAGGAGTTCGCGGTCAACGGACAGTCGCTGCGCGCCGCCCCGCGCGACCTGTCCGGCGAAATCATGACCCGCAAGCTCGCTTCCGACGGCAAGGACCTCGTCGTCGCCCGCGCGGATGTGGTCGCCGAGCAGGACGGCCAGCCGCGCAAGGGGCGCATCGATCTCATCGACTACGCGGTCGATCGCTTCACCGCGATGGAGCGCACCACGGGTTTTCCCACTGCGGTGACCGCCGCCGCGCTCGCCGGCCTGTACGACGACGCGCGCATCGCCCCCGGCGCGTACGTCCCACTGCAGGTGATCGACCCGCGGCTGATGATCCGCGAGCTCGCCCGCGGCGGAGTCTCCGGCATCAGCGTCCGCGAGTTGTAACCTTCGATCTGGCGGATTGTGCCGGTACACAGCTGCCTCCGCGGGATCGTGACGCATAAATGGGAGGCACAAGCTTGCCGGATCAAGCGCAATCAAGCCCGCCTGTGCCCCTGGCCCGCCACAAGCGCCGCCTGCCCCGGCTGATTCTGCTCGGCGCGATCATCATTGGATTCGCGCTTGCATACCTGCACTTTTACCACCATCGGCCGGTTGGGCGGGGCCCGGCTGGTCCGGCGGTCAATCGCGAAGATTTTGCGTAAACCTGGACGAATCGACCGGTTCTGTTGCTGGGCCTCGGCGACAGCATCACGGCGGGTTTCGGCGCTTCCCGCGGTCTGTCCTATTTCGACCGACTGGTCCAGAATCCACCGGATGAGTTCACCGAACTGGACGGCATTTGCCTGAGTAGAGTGTTGCCCAACCTGCGTTCGCTGAATCTGGCATTGTCAGGTACGGATTCGTTGCAGCACCTTTCAAAGCAGTTGCCGCGCATACCGCAGCAGCCGGCCGACGTCTTCGGCCTGGTTGTCTTCACCACCGGTGGAAACGACATCATCCACGCCTATGGACGTGCCGCGCCGCGCGAGGGCGCGATGTACGGTGCCACGTTGGCCCAGGCGCGCCCGTGGATCGAGGCATTCGAGTCGCGCCTGGCCACCATGCTCGATCGCGTCGAGGCATGCTTTCCGGGAGGGTGCGCCATCTTCCTGGCCAACATCTACGATCCCACGGACAACGTGGGCGACAGCGCGTCCGCCGGTTTGCCGGCCTGGCCGGACGGGCTGGCGATTCTCCGCGCGTACAACGCGGTCCTGGCCCGCGCCGCCGAGCAGCGACCCAATGTATACGGGGTGGACTTGCATCAAACCTTCATGGGCCACGGTATCCACTGCACGAAGTTCTGGCGTGCAACCTATCAGGCCAATGACCCTCACTATTGGTATTACGACAACCTCGAAGATCCTAACGATCGCGGTTACGATGCCATTCGCCGCCTGTTTCTGAATGAGATTGCCGCGGCAAGAGACCGGATTGGCAATTGATGGTGTAGCGGCGAAATATCTCATCAGTTCGCATTCTGGCAGGATGGTCCTGGCGTGGTGGATCATTCATTCCAATCCGAGATGCGCGACTTTCGACCACCTTCGCTCGCTTGGCCGGTCTGGGCGCTGGCAGCCGGCCAGTTGGCACTGCATTGGGCCGCCGCCGGGCGGTACGGCTGGTTTCGCGACGAGCTCTATTACGTCGCGTGCAGCCGGCATCTGGCCTGGGGATACGTCGATCATCCGCCGCTGGTCGCTTTCCTCGTCTGGATCATCCGTCATACCCTGGGCGATTCATTGATCGCGCTGCGCCTGCCAGCCGCGCTGGCGATGGCGCTGGTCGTCGTGCTCTGCGGCGTGCTCGCGCGCATGCTCGGCGGCGGACGCTTCGCCCAGGCGCTGGCGGCGCTGGCCGCGTGCCTCTCCCCGGCATTCCTCGCCATGGGTTCGATCCTGACGATGAATCCGTTCGACATCCTCTGGTGGACGCTCGCGGTCACCGTACTTTCAGCGCTGCTGCAGCGCGATCGCCCGCGATTGTGGATATATCTGGGAACGATTTTCGGCGTCGCCGCGCTCACCAAACTCAACGTGGCGTTTCTCGCCGCGGCGCTGCTCATCGGCGTCCTGTTCACGCGGAACCGGCGGTGGCTCGCGCAGCCCTGGCCCTGGATCTCCGTGGCGATCGCGCTGGCCATCGCCTCGCCGTATTTGCGCTGGGAACAGGCCAGCGGCTGGCCGACGCTCGAATTCATGCGCAATATCCACGACTCGAAGAACTATCCGGTCTCGCCGTTCGAGTTCACTGCGATGCAGTTCGCGGTGGTTCATCCCATGCTTTTCCCCATCTGGGTCGCGGGACTCGCCTGGTTGTTCTTCTCCGCGAAGGGTCGAAACTACCGCCTGTTTGCCTGGGCGTACCTGGCGCTCTTCGTCACTTACTGCCTGCTGCAGGCGAAGTTCTATTACCTCTTTCCGATCTACCCGATTCTGTTCGCCGCGGGCGGCGTGGCCATCGAGCGCTGGAGCGCGGCTGGCCATCGGCTGCGATGGCGGCCGGTGAGCGTCGCCATCCTGCTGGTGACGACGATTCCCATGGTCCCGCTCACCGTTCCCGTCCTGCCGTTCTCAACTTTCCTGAACTACAATGCGCTGCTCGACATCCAGCGGCATCTGCGCTTCGAGCGCGGCCGCGACCGGCAACTGCCCATCGTCTATTCAGACATGCTCGCCTGGCCGCAACTGGCCGCGACGGTCGCGGAAGTTCACGCGGAGCTGCCCGCGGACGAACGCGATCGTGTGATCATCTTTGCAGACGACTACGGCGCGGCGGGTGCGCTCGAGTATTTCGGGCGAATCCCAGGCAGTCCGCCGGTGTACAGCGCGCACAACGCGTATCACTCGTGGGGTCCGGGCCCAGAGCCGTGGCGGACCGTGATCGCAGTCGGATTCCGCGAAAGTGATCTGCGCCGGTTGTTCGCGGAGGTGACCCCTGTCGCCGTGTCCTGCGTGGAACACGCCCGCGAGCCGGCGATTCCCGTGGCCGTCTGCCGCGAACCGGTGGTCGACATCGCCGCGCATTGGCCCAATCTGCGCCGCTACCGCTAATCTCGAGCCGATATCGTCATCCGGGCCAGCCGGCATCGCGCGCGAGCTTGGATGCGTCGTCAACAAACTTTTGGGCCCCCGTGTCGTCGGCGATGCGCTTCGGTCCGGTGAAACTGCCGTTGCTGTTCACATCCACGAAGTACCCGTTACGGGTAATCTCTAGCGAACCCGCCGAACTGGTCAGTTTGACCTTCTCGGCGCCGTCGGCCTTCACGAAGTACACGCGATGCACGCCGGACTTGTGCAACTCGACCGCCATGGTTGTGCCGTCCGCACCCGCCGACACCCAATCCGTACTCACTGTCGGCAACTGGCCCCAGACAAATATCCACCCGGACCGAAGCAGAAACACGCCGTCGCCGCTGCCGAATGTACCGCTCGCCGTCGTGCCGGGATTCAGCGCCACGCCAAGGAGCATGGTCACCTTTTCTTCGCGATCCTTGACGCGGCGCTCCGCGGTCATGCGCACCGCGGAATCCGTTTCAACCAGCTTGTCCAGCGCGACGGGAATCGCAATCTCGCAGCCGCCGAGGCGCACTAGCGAGAATCTGCCGAACTGGCCGACTTTGCTGACCTTGTCCTCGGCCCAGATGCCGGTGATCCGCGCATCGAAGTTCAGGCGCCGCGCCTGCGTGTGGGCGCAGTCCTCGTGACTCTGAATGCAAGCGCGACGGTTGCCGCATCCCGAGGCTGCCAACAGCACAATGACGCCAAATGTGACCATGAAGGTTCTCATGAAAGTGCTCTCCTTGACCGGATCAACCCGGTCGATCGTGAACCAGTCGTGCGCTCCAGGCCGCAAGCGCCGCTCCGCAAACCAGCGCGAGCATGGCCGGGAAGGGATTGAACAGGTAGTGCTTCCACGCAAACGCCGCGACGGAGCACGCCGCAACAAGTCCAAGCAGGGCAAGAACAGCCAGCCAGCACGACACAGGGCGCGTGGCACGTTTCACGCCGACAATCAAGCCAAGCCCCGCCGCGAATAGCAACTGCAACACGTGCTGCCATATTCCCGTGGCGCGGATCGGTGTACCGGCCAGCATTCCGCCCAGGCTCGCGATATGCGCATAACACCCGGGTAGGGTTCGCCCGTCAGGGTGGGCGTGGAGATCCACTCCGCTGCGCATGTCGGCGCAGAGCACCAGTCGCTTTGCAAACCATTCGCGAAGTTGTGCCGGTCCTGCGGCAAAGACTTCCGCGTACTCGATCGTGATGCGCTCGAATTCGGCCGTCGGAGCGACTTCAATCTGCGACAGGCCGATGGTGTCGCTCGCTTCCAGGCCGAACCCGGCGCTGTGCGCACCCGAGCCGTCGTCGTTCGTCAACAGATGTGTCAGGCGCACGCGGTCGATCGCGGGCAGCCGCCGCGGAAGCAAAGTCTGGGCGCCGCTTTGGTAATAAAGAATCGCGATCTGCCGCTCCGCGACATCCAGAGTGAATTCCGCGCGCGCCTGCGGATTGCGAAAGGCCGCGAACGCCGCCAGCGCCAGCGACGGCTGAGGATTGCCCGGGCCGCGCTTGGCGCAAAGCTGCAGCCGCCAGGGCGCCTGCGAACCCAGCCCGGCTGCGATGCACGCCGGAATCACGCAGCGGGCGATCACCGGGCTCAGCGCCAGGGGGACGCGGCCGTCGAGATCCCAGGTTGGAACGCCGACCACCACGGGCACGTCCGCATTGCGCAGCGCATCCGCCCCGCGAACCCACGCTTCATCATGCGGCGACGGCTGCACAAACGTGATGTCCCACGCGACCGCGCGGCAGTCCGACTCCACGAGTTTCTCCATCATGCGCCCGTGCAATTCGCGCAGGCTCCGCGGCGACGCCGGGTCCACGCCCGAAAGCCCCGCCCGTGCAGCCAGTCCCGCAACGTCGGTTCGGTCGGTTAACGCCACAATGCGCAGATCGGCGAACGCATCCGCCGGCGCGGGCGGCGCGGCCCACGCGGTCAGCGCGCGTTCGTACCACGCGCCCAGGCCGGTCCACCAGAACGTCGCCGAAACGCCGAACAATTGCGCAATCGCAACCGAGAGCAACAAGACGAGAACCAGCGTTGTCACGCGATATCTCCGCGCGGCAGTGCGCATGCGGCTCGTGATCAGATAGGCCAGGTTGTCGCGCCGCGCCGCGATCGGCTTGCCCGCGAGATACCGTTCCAGGTCCTCCGCCAATTCGTGCGCGCCCGCATAGCGACGCCCGGATTCCTTCGCGAGCGCCTTGAGCACGATCGTTTCGAGATCGCTGTCGATCGGGTTCGTGCGCTGGCCGGATTTCGTGTCGCTCTCCCGTGCGATTCCGCTCACGGACGTCCACGCGGCGCGCGGAGGTGTTGGTGGCGCGCTGGCGAACTGCTCGACGAGCCGGCCAAAGTCGCCGGTCTGCTGGAACGGGTAGCGCCCGGTGAGCAGCTCGTACAACATCACACCCAGCGAATAGACATCGCTGCGCTGATCGATGCGGTCCAGCCGGCCATGGAGCTGTTCGGGCGCGGTGTACGCCAGCGTGCCGATGAACTGGCCGGTTTCAGAAACCGCGGTGTCCATCGCCGGCAGCAACGACTTGGCCAGGCCGAAGTCGAGCACTTTGACCACGCCGTCGGCGGTGACCAGCACATTGCTCGGCTTGAGATCGCGATGGATCACCCCGCGCTGATGCGCGTGGTGGACCGCATGGCACAGATCGCGGAACAGCCCGATCGCGGACTCCATCGACATCTGGTTGCGCCGCACGTATTCGCGCAGCGGCAGCCCGCGGATGTAGTCCATGACGAAATACGCGCGTCCGTCAGCCGTGACGCCGGCGTCGAACACCGAGACGATGTTCGGATGCTGCAGCTGGGCGACGAGCTGGATCTCCCGCTCGAATCGCTTGCGCCCGACACCATGCGGGTCGGCATCGTCCAGCGGCACTTTGATCGCCACCTGCCGATGCGTGGATTCCTGAATCGCGAGATAGACCGTGCCCTGGCCTCCGCGGCTCAGCACGCTCTGCATCCGATATCCGCGAATGCGCGGAGCGCCATCGACGTTGTCAATTCCCACGCCGCCGCCGGATGGATATGCGGTGACCGTCGGTCCGGATGCCCGCGTAGCATCGGATTCGGAGCGTACGAAGGGGGCGCTGGTTGAAAATCCCACAGCCGTGTCCGCGCTGCGCCGCTGGCAGCGCGCGCACAACGCTAAGTGCTCGCGCACGCGTGTCGCTTCCTCGGGAAGAAGCACGTCGGCCGTGAACCGTCGCAACTCATCGTCGGAAGGGCAGCTTTGCATGGCTCTCCCGCGCCATTGCCAGCCTTGCAGCCAATCCGGTCATGCGCACGCGGCGACAATGCCAGGATGAACTGGTCGCTCCGCCAAGCTGCGCTCCGCCGGTACCGGCTGGCCCGATGGCAACCAGGGAATTGTCGCCGCCGCCGCGATCATCGCAAGGGCGGAGTGCGAAGGGGGCTTTCCCCGGGTGCCGGACCGCGACGGCCGCGTCCTCTACCGGCGATACTCGGCTGCCACCTGGGCGATGCCGTCGAACGCGCGGTTGAGCACGTCCTCCGGTGGCAGGAACACCACGCGGAAGTGCTGGGTGCCCGGCCGCTGCCCGAATCCGCTCCCGTGCACGCACACCGTACCGGTTTTCTCAATCAACCGCTCGACGAATACCTTGTCCTCGACGCCCAGGTCGATCCGCGGAAACGCGTAAAACGCCGCCTGCGGCCGCACGCAACTGATCCCCGGAATCTGGTTCAGCCGCTCGACGGTCAGGTCCCGCCGCCGACGCAGCCGGGCCAGCACGGGTTCGAGAAACGTGTGATCGCCGTCGAGCGCCGCGGGGATCGCGTACTGCTCCGGATGGTTCGCTGATAGCCGGGCGCGCTCCAGCTTGCGAATCGCCTCGCAATAGTCGCCGACCACCTCCGGCTGCCCGCTGATGATGCCCCAGCCGATCCGCCAACCCGGAACCAGGTATGCCTTGCTCATCCCGTTGAAGGTCACCATCGGCACGTCGTCCGCCAGCGATGCGATCGACGTGAACTTCGCCCCGTCAAGGATCAGCTTGTCGTAAATCTCATCACTGAACACCACCAGCCGGTGTTCCGCCGCCAGCGCCAGGATCGCGCGCAGCGTCGCTTCCGAATACACGGTCCCCGTCGGATTGTTCGGGTTCAGCACGATGATCGCCCGCGTCTGCGCGTTGATTTTCGCGCGGATGTCCGCGAGGTCCGGCTCCCAGTTGTTCGCCTCGTCGAGGTAATACGGGTTGTTGACCGCGCCCAGCTTCGCCAGAACAGCCGTATACAGCGGATACACGGGCGACGGCGTGAGCACGTTCTCCCCCGAATTGACCAGCGCCGTCATCGCCAGTTCGATCGCCTCGCTCGCACCACTGGTGATGAACACGTGCTGCACGGCGCGGATGCGGCTGCGCTCTGTCTGCCGGCGAACCGCGGCCAAAGCGTCTTTCAGGCCCGACGACGGAGCGTAGCCGTTGCGGTTGGCGAGCATGGCCTGGTGACAGGCGGCGATGATGTGCGGCGGCGTCTGAAAATCGAACAGGTTCGGGTCGCCGATGTTGAGGTACGACATTTTCTTGCCGGTCGCCGCGACCCTTTCGGCGAGCACGACCACGTCGCGCACGGCGTAGGTCACTTCCTCGGTGCGGTGTGCGGGAACAATGCGTGGAAAACTCATGAACCGCTCTCCCGAAACGGCGCCGTGCATTCAGCGCAAAGCACGAGCGTACGTTGCGATTTGCCCACGGTCAAGGTGATGCGCCGAACTGGCCACAAGCCGCGCATTTATTGCGTCGCCGATGCGTCGCCGGAAGCGGATCGCATGTGCCGGTTCAGTTGACGCTCCAGACGTGAACAACCACGGCATTCAGTTCGCCCGCGCCCAGCCCACGTTCCGCCATGAACAATCGGCCGCCGGATGAATCGAACGCCACGCCTCCCGCGTTCCAACAGGGGTTACCGGCCAAATAGAATTCGGTCGGTCGCCACATGGCGTACGGCACGACGACCCAGGGATTCTGGTTGCCTTGCGCACTATGGCCCACTTCGTGCACGTCGTAGAAAACGACCTGCCGTTCATAGGGCTGGCAGTGGTATCCGTGAGCGGCGCTGCACGGATCGTGACACTCCACGGGCGGCTCGTCGTAGCAGTTTACCCCAAGGCCCTTGTAACCCAGCAGGACGATCGCCCGGTGTGCGCCGTTGTCGACGAATGCGCCACCGCTCCACTCGTCGCACATCGTGAATTCGGGATAATCGCAATGGGCCGGATCGCCCACGTTCGGCCCGCCACAGGCGGGGAACGCGACGCGATAATACAGCATGGGTAATGCGTCCAGGTTGCCGCTCGGATTGTCCGAATCGAACGGCGCAAACGCGAATAGCGTCGGTCCCTGCGAACCGCCGCGGATGGTCAACGGCTCCGTGCCGTCCGCGGGCGTGCCGCGCGAGCGGCCGGTGACCAGCGTCCGGCCACCCAGGTAGCGCTCGGCGTACCACGTGGGCACGGTGAACAAGTACGCACCGCTCTTGCGGCCGTGAAACGGCGTATTCAGCGGACCGACGTGAAACATGCCGCGCGCATTCGTTCCATTGACGTCGGCCATCCACACCGTGGGGAACGAGTCTTCGCCGGCCACGCCTTCGGCGTACCAAAGGTTGATCGATCCGTAAATCTTGTCCGCGATCTGGCTTCCGCGGCGCGGAACGTAGGCGATGTCGTCGACGAACAGGTACTCGCGGTGGACCGTCGAGGCCAACCCGCCGTCAAATGCGGTCAGCGTTCTCCGCATGTCGGCGATCGGAAGGTTTTCCCAATTAGCCTCGGATGTGGGTGTGGGAATCTCCACTTCACCGAAGTACGCGTTGCAGTTCCAAGCAGGGTCCCAGCACGATTCGCCCGGATGCGCGGGATCGGTCAGCAGCTCAAACCCCGTGACCAGCAGCGTGTCCGTGCCGCCGGCAGTTCCCGGGCGAAATGCCATCCCCCGTGCCCCCCAGTTGAATTCGTCCGGCAGGCGAAACGCGCCGACGTAGGTCAAGTCGGCAATCTGCAGTCGTTCAGCCGGCACGCCGCCCTCAGCCGGGCCGCTGGAGTTGATGTCGATGTCGCCGTTCGTGTTGGCATTGCCGTCCGTCGGGTCGACGTTGTTTGGAGGTGTTGCGGGTGGACAGCCGAGTTGAAGTCCAAGTCCCGCGGCGCAGAATGCCGCCAACACTTCCCTGATGCGTCTGGCTCGAAAGTGTGACTTCATGGTTGCTCCCTTGCAGCACGAGTTCCGCAGCATGATGGTGATAATGCACGCGCTGATCAGAACCCCCCACGCCAGTGGGGGGCCATGGCGAATCCACACCGGTTGCGCAACGCCCCGGACTCGCGTCCAGGGAATCTGTCAGGCGGTCCAAGACACCGGATGTTGCGTGATTCTCTCCGCGACGTTCACGGCAGCGCATTGCGCAGAAACTCCCTACTTGCCTCCGGTGAAAACCGACAAGTCAATGCCGCCGGCTGACCCGTGTGTGTTTCTACGGAGGAGTGAGGGTGGATCAGTCGGCGGCCTCCAGTCCAGCGACCGCTGGACGGCGCGCGTCGGGTCTCGAGTAGTCGGTCTGCTCGCCGTCCAGCGGTTTGGTTTGCATTTCAGTCGATTTTTCCAATTCGCTCACTGGTGTTGCTGTGACTGGCCGTCGCCTACGGACACGATACGGCCATGTTCATGTTTGCCATGATCATGCTGAGATCTGCAGCGTTGATTAGGCCGTCTGCATTCACGTCGGCATGGAAGGTGCTCTCATCCACCGGGTGCATCTCATGAGTCATGAACTCGACGATGTCTTCAGTGCCTACCTGGCCATCACGCAACAAGTCGCCACTCAACGCGGCAATCGAGAACATCGGGTCCGAAACCGGGGCAAGACTTGCGGACAGCATTCCAGTCAGATCGAAGTCCCAGCAATGCACGTCAGCAAGCGGACTGGCCAGCCGCATCGTGAGTACGGTTCCGGAGGCGTCGAGTGCAAGCGTCATTCCTACCGGTTCGGGTGTGCCGCCGGTGCTGATCAGGACGTTGCTGGAGTTCTCGCAGGTTGACTTGTCCATCGGTGCGCTGAAGGTGATTTCAACATGGTGTATGCCCGTGCTCCGCGATTCAATCGGGGTTTCCTCCGTGATGACGAAGCCGTAGGTGCCCACGTCATGATCCGCCAGCGAGCGCACCTGTATGATTGAGACCTTCTCGATGTAGTTGGCATGCGCGGTCGCGGGCACATTCATGGTGAAACTAAGCGTCGTTTGCCCATCGGTCATGGGGACTCCGTTCAGGAACCAGCGTTCAAAATCATAAGTTCTGTCCGCAAGGTGAATGCGCGTGCCGGCGGTCATGGTCACGTGTGCATTGTGGGCCATTTGCGCCGTGAAGACGGTGTAGCCCGACGGAGTTCCGGTGATGTGAATGCCCGGAATCGGTGTGGACGTGACCACCAGCGTATGGGACGACCAGAACGGTTCGCCCATCTGGACGGCCTTAAAGTCGCTCAGATCGACATCGTCGTCCCCGTCGAAATCAAAACTGAACTCCGCGCACATCCCGGTAGTGGACACATGGCCCGGCCCAAGCAAGCAGTCTGTGAAACAGAGCAAGTCGTCCGTTGTGTATGTAGCCAGCAGCTCGGTGGGCGTCGTCAGCGTAAACGCCAAGTTCATATCGCCTTCAGTCATCGGCACGCCGTTGAAGATCCAGCGATAGAAGTTGTAGTGTATGCCGCCGAGGGAGCCCGACGCCTGCGCGTTGACATTGACACTTGCCCCGGTGCTTCGCGTAACGGCGAAATCCGTCCAGCCGCTCGGGTCACCGGTGATCTGAACCTGCTTGATCGGGGCGGATGAAACACTGAGGGGAACAGGGCTGTGCGCCGCGCACGTGTCGTCCACGCCGTCGGGCGGATTCACATCGCCGAGACACGACGTGCCGTCGCCCTGGAAGAACCCATATGTCGCGCACTCGACGTCGGAAGTCTCGAAGCAGGTTCCATCCGTCAGGCAGCACGCGCCGATCGGCGGGCAGGGCACCCCGCCAAGCCAGACAAAGATCGGCGGGTTGCAGCACCCGGCGGCCACACAACACTCAAAAGAAGTCTCGCTGCATGACACGTGAATCGGCCACTCCAGCCACAGGCACGCGCCGACCGGATCGCAGTTGTCTGCGGACAACGGGGCGGGCTGCCCGCCATGAAGAGCGCAGCACGTCGGCGTCATCATCACGCACGTGTGGTCCTCCGGCAGGCAGCAGGGGGCGAACTCCGTTTCGCATACACTGTCCTTACCGCCCCAGACGCCCCCGGCTGCATCACACCAGTCCTCCGTTTTTGCGTCGGCGCAGTCACCATCCGGTTCGCAGCACATCCCAATCGGCACGCCGCAGCCCGGATTCAGGTTGGTGCACAGTTCACCCTGGTGAAAAGCGGTACCACCGAGTTCATTTGTGCAGTACGCGCTCGATACGCCGTCCACGCAGGCCCACTCGCTGCTCTCTGCAGGCGGCGGTATGCAGCACGCGCCGGCTTCCGCGGATGCTTTGAAGAAGGCGTCGGCGTCCCAGAAGCGGTCGCTGTTGTCCGCGATGACTAGCTTGACGTGATACGTCTGGTTCGCGTTCATCACCAGCGGCTCGGCGATCAGGACTTTGCTGAGACCGTCAAGCTCGGTTTCATGCGCCGGTTCGCAAGGATGACCACCCCAGCCATCGTCGCAATCGTTGTTCACATAAGCATCGCAGTGGGTTCCGCCAGGCGGCGCGTATGGATTATCGCAATTCAGCGTGTTCACGCTGACCGGGTCGACCGATCCGTCCGGGTTCCGCAAAACCGCATGGTTGCGATATCCTGTTCCACTGTCGATGAAGACCGCCACGGCATCGTTGTAGCATGTTTCGACGTACTCGTTGTGCTCTTCGGTTCCGAACACGTAACGAAAGCCCAGTATGCGGTCAACATCGGACCGGATGTCAAACTGGAGCAAAGCGCGGTCGTACGTTTCGCTCGGGCTGATGATCGCATTCAGGTCGGCGTCACCGCCCTGGGCGTTGTTAGTCGTGATCGAGTCCGACTGGTTGTGCTGGCCGGCGCCGCCTCCGGACACCGATGCGATGTTGCCGCTGCTGATGATCAGTCCGTCGGCAATCCCAATCGGGGCCTGCCCGTTGGAGAACCGGCCGCCCGCGCGGTTCACACCGGTGAAAGAGCGGTTGCTCACCGACACGCCTGCGGGGATGTTCTCGAAGAGCGCGGCGATCAGGTCATTGACCGTGATGGTCGACAGGTCCTCGGTGACAATGACAGCGCGCTGCCCCCGAGCCGGATCGGGCGGCGTCCAGTTGCTCTCACCGGGGCCGAGGTGCAGCCGTTCTTCCCCAAATGCGTTTTGGGTGGCCAATAGCAGGACGGCGAGTGCCGCAAGAGTGAATGCACCGCGTGTTCGTGGCAGGATGATTCGAGGATGCATGGCTGTGTTCTCCCGACATGTTTTGGTGAAGACGTGACGCCGGTTGTGGCTCAGCCCAGACGTGGCATGCGCCTTGGCGGATCCGTTCGCGGACTCGAGCGCTGTCCGCCCGGGTCGCTCCGGTCAATTGCTGGTGGTGTGGTGTCGCCGATGTGCGCTGACTGCCGGCCCGTCAGGTCCACGGCGCGCCGTGTCCCCGCATCCCCAGACCGTCGCTCCCCGAGCGAAGCCGACCTGCCAGCGTCAATGATCAAAATAAAGTCTAATCGAAATCTCGTCCATCGGCAAATGCAACGAAAGGCGGTGCTGCTGCGAAAGCCCGTTGTCCAGCCGTGCTGAAATAGTCAGCGCATTTCGCGACTCAGTGTGAGATCGGACTTGTTCATTTTCAATATTCGGAAAGGTGTTGGCATCTCGGGCAGTAGAAGCTTGAACGTCCGGCAATCACCTCGCGGACGATCGGCGTTCGACAGGTTCCGCACGGCGCGCCTGCACGCCCGTAAGCGCGCAGGCGTTCCTTGAACTGCCCCGGTCCGTCCGGATGCGCAAAGTTGATGATCGTCGTGCCCTCGTGGCGAATGGCCGCGCGGAGCACGTCGCGGATCGCTCGGTACAGGCGCGCTCGCCGACCATCGTCCAGCGCGCAGGCCACTTCACGCGGGTGGACGCCGGCGCGGTGCAGTGCCTCGTCACAATAGATATTTCCCAATCCGGCCACGGCGTGCTGATCCATCAGCAACGCTTTGACCTGTCGGTCGCGGCCCAGCGCCTGCCTGAATTGGCCCGCGGTCATTTCGAGCGGTTCAAGTCCCAGGTCAGCCAGGCCTGCCGGCGTCACCCCGTTCCACGACTCGAAAAAGCTCAGGCCCCCGAACCGCCGCGTATCGGCAAAACGAAGTTCGCGCCGCCCGTTATCTAAGGCAAGTCGCAGATGCGTATGCGGCCTCACGGCGTCGTCCGCGGCATGCACACCCAGATATCCAGACATACCGAGAAAGACAATCAGCCCCTGGCCGCCTTCGAACAGGATGATTGGCCGCTTCCCGCGGCGGGTCACCCCCTGAACCCGCGCGCCGATCAGCCACCCCGGCGCCCGCCGGGGTCCGTGTACGAGAATATCTCGGCGAAGGTGGACCACCCGCGCGATGCGCGCCCGCACCAGCCGCGGCGCCACGTGCCGCACGATCGTCTCCGCTTCCGGAAGTTCGGGCATGCGCGTATCGTAATGCCGCCGAATCCCGGCGCAAAGTACGCCGCCGGTAAGAGAATCCCATGCCCGAACTGCCGGACATCACCGTCTACGTCGAATGCCTGCGAAAGCGCGTGCTGGGCGAAGTGCTGGAGCGCCTGCGCGTCCGTTGCCCCTTCCTGCTGCGCACGGTGGACCCGCCGGCGGACGCGGTCGAAGGCGGTACAGTGCGCGTGATTATGCACCTCGGCAAGCGGATCGTGTTCGTGTTCGACGGCGAACTCTACCTGGTTTTTCACCTGATGATTGCCGGCCGGTTCCAATGGAAGCCGGCGCGGGCGGCAAGCCTTTCGAAGATCTGCCGGGCAGCGCTGGACTTTCGAACCGGCAGCCTGCTGCTCACCGAAGCGGGTCAGAAAAAGCGTGCGTCGCTGCACATCGTGCGCGGAGCGGCGAGTCTGGCCGAACTCAACCCTGGAGGATTGGACGTCCTCGCCGCTGGCATGGCGGATTTCATTCGCATACTGCGTAGTCAGAATCGTACGCTCAAACGCGCATTGACCGACCCGCACCTCTTCAGCGGAATTGGGAATGCCTACAGCGACGAAATCCTGCACGCCGCCGGCCTGTCCCCCGTGCGGCTCACCCAGCGCCTGACGGATGCGGAAGCGGGCCGACTTTGGGACTGCACGAAAGCAGTGCTGACACGCTGGATCGACTCCCTGCGCAAGCGTTTTGCCGAGCGTTTTCCCGGCCCCGGCGACATCACTGCCTTCCGCGAGGAATTCGCGGTACACGGGCGCTACGGTAAACCATGCCCAGCCTGCGGAGACACCGTGCAGCGCATCCGTTACGCCGAAAACGAGACCAACTACTGCCCGACCTGCCAGAACGCCGGCCGAATCCTCGCCGATCGGTCGCTTTCCCGCCTGCTGAAGAACGATTGGCCGCGACAGGCGCACCGGCCCCGCGCCGATTGACGCGCGTGGCGGCGTTCCTGACAATGGCCACGGAGCCGGACGCAGCGCGTTGCTTGGTCGCTTCCGGTGGTTGCTTGGGCCTGATATGGGAGAATGTCCATGAAGCGCAAACTGCTGCTGGGTTGCTTGCCCGTCGCACTGTGGGGTTGCCAGCTGGATCCGACCAACAGTTGCCGATTCGCCAACGACGATGCTTGCGACGATGGCCGACCTGGCGCACTCACCGCGTTGTGTGTCCTTGGAACGGACGAGGCCGACTGTGCCGATACGCAGGGTCCGTCTGGCCCCAACAGTTGCCTCTTCGCCAACGATGGCGAATGCGACGACGGGCGACCCGGATCGGATACCAGCACCTGCCCAGCCGGCTCAGACGAGGCGGACTGCGCGGGTATTTAGCCATGACCGATCGGTAACCTGAACCAGCGTTTCGCCCTGGGCCTGGCCAGTCCATGCGGCTGCACTCACGAAACGTCTCAAAACTTGCGGGATGTACCCTTGACTCCAGGCCGAACGTGGGTTATGTTCGGATTAAGTTAGGGTGTTGCCGCGGGGTTTTGAACCGCCCACCCTCTCGGAAAGGGGACGTTTCGTGGGTTCTGACGCGGTCCGGGTCCGCTTCGCGCCTTCGCCCACCGGCTACCTCCATATCGGTGGGGCGCGAACGGCGTTATTCAACTGGCTGGTGGCCCGGCAAGCTCCCGGCGGATGCTTCATCCTCCGCATCGAGGACACCGACCGCAGCCGGCACGTGGCCGACTCGGTCGCCAAGATCGTCAGCGATCTCCGCTGGCTGGGGCTGACCTGGGACGAAGGTCCGGCGGACGACGGTCGCGGCGGTTTCATCAACCGGGGCGATTTCGGCCCGTACTTCCAGAGCGAGCGGCTGCCGATCTTTCAGGCTCACATCGACCGGTTGCTGGCCGATGGCAAGGCGTATCACTCCTTTGAAACTCCGGACGAGTTGAACGCGCTGCGTGAGCAGGCGAAGGCTCAGAAGCGCGATTTCCGCTATCCCCGGCCTGATCCACTGCCCACCGCCGCGCAGGCGGAGGCAGCCCGGGCCCAGGGCCGTCCCGTTGTTGTGCGTCTGGTGATGCCCGACCGGGCGATCACCGTCGCGGACGACATTCTGGGCAATGTGACGCTCGAAGCCGATCAACTCGATGATTTCGTCTTGCAAAAGGCCGACGGCTGGCCCACGTATCACTTTGCCTGCGTGGTCGACGACGCGCTGATGCAGATCACCCACGTGCTCCGCGGCCAGGAGCACCTGATGAACACGCCGCGGCACATGGCCTTGCAGGCGGCGCTGGGTTTCCCAACTCCGCGTTACGCCCACCTGCCGGTGATTTTCAATCCCGACGGCAGCAAGATGAGCAAGCGCGACAAGGAAAAGGCCGTGTCGCGCGGCGAGGTGCCGCCCGAGATCGACGTACACGATTTTCGCGCCGCGGGCTACCTGCCCGAAGCGCTGATCAACTTTCTGACGCTTCTGGGCTGGTCAACCGGCGACGAAACCGAGCAGATCGATCTGGCTGAGACCACCCGCCGCTTTCGCTACACCGAAATCGGCAAGAGCAACGCGAAGTTCGATCGCAACAAGCTGCTCGCGTTCAACACCGACTGGGCGGCGCGGATTGCAGCCGGGCCGAACGGTGCGGACCGCTTGCTCGCGGCATTCAAGGATTATGTGTCGGTGAGCGATTCCCCGATGGCGAGTGCGGACGACGCGGTTCTACGCAAGGTGCTCGCGCTGTGCACCGGCTTTCGCACGTTTCGCGATGTCGATGCCAAGGCGGGTTTCGCATTTGTTCCCGATGAAGCCGTGGCTTATGACGACAAGGCGGTCCAGAAGGTGCTCGTGAAGAATGACGGCGCCGGCTTCACCGCACTGGACAGATTGCTGGCTGGCCTTGAGCGGATCGAACCGTGGACCGGTGAGGTCATCGAATCCCTGTTGCACGAGGTCGCCGCGGACTTCGGCGGAAAACTGGGCGCGGTCGCTCAGCCGCTGCGCGTGGCGGTAAGCGGCGGAACGGTCAGCCCAGCCATCGGCGCGACGCTGGAACTGGTCGGCCGCGAGCGCACCCTGGCGCGCATCCGCCGGACTCTGGCGCTGCGCACCACGGTGCAATCCGAGCCGCGGCCATAGCCCGATTTGGCGCTGGAACGCAGCCTCAGCCCCGAAGGGGCGTCGGAATGGAGCCACGGGCGAAGTCCCGCGTCAGCGGGACGAAACCCGTGGAAGAGTGAAGAAAGAAAACACCGCCCCGGAGGGGCGGAGGCGCGCCTGCCGCTACCCGGCGTTTTAAGGACGGACTGATGTCGCTACTCGTCACCGGCAGCATGGGCATTGACACGCTGGAGACCCCGCATGGGCGCGCGGTCGACGTCCTTGGCGGTTCGGCCGTGCATTTCGCATTTGGCGCGGGGATCTACACCCGCGTGCGGCTCGTGGGCGTGGTGGGGGACGACTTCCCCGCCGCGATGCGCGACGTGCTCGCGTCTGGCAACATCGACCTCGCCGGGCTGGAAACGCGCAAGGGCAGCCGGACGTTCCGCTGGAGCGGCAAGTACACGCCCGACATGAATGACCGCGAAACGCTCGACGTCCAGCTCAACGTCCTCGCCGAAGACGCGCCGCGTGTACCGGCCGCCTTCGCCGACAGCTCGGTACTCTTTCTGGCCAACACGCATCCCGCGCTGCAGCGGCAAATGCGTGCGGCTGTTCCGGGCGCGAAGCTGACCGTGTGCGACACGATGGATCTGTGGATCACCGGCCAGCGCGACGAACTGGTCAAGACGCTGGCCGAGGTCGACGGGCTGATCATCAACGACGGCGAAGCGCGGCAGCTCACCGGTTGCGGCAACCTCATCGAGGCTGGCGAGGCGATTTTGCGCCTGGGACCGCGGTTCACCGTCATCAAGAAGGGCGAGCACGGGTCCCTGCTCCTGACTGGGACGAGCGTGACCGCGCTTCCAGCATTCCCCACACGGCAGGTGAAAGACCCCACCGGCGCGGGCGACAGCTTCGCCGGCGGCATGCTCGGTTTCCTGGCATCCGCGGGCAAGTACGACGACGCGGCGCTGCGCCGCGCCCTGGTTCACGGCACGGTTGTCGCGTCCTTCACGATTGAGGATTTCTCGGTGAACCGCATCCGCAGCGTCACCCGTGCGGAGGTCGACCAGCGTGCGCGGCAGTTCACCGAAATGCTGCGAATCGAGTAGCGGCGGACGCAACGGGCAAAGGGTGGGCCCTGACCACTCCAACTGGCTGGGCATGGTTCACTTGGGAAGAGACCGCGACGAGAAAAAAAATGCGTTCCCAAAGCCGATTTGCATTGTCACTTGAACCGCTGGCGCTACCAGGATCGCGGTTCACCCCGCGCCGCGGTATCAGAAACGCGGGTGAATGCATCTGAAGCCGCACTTCAAATCGGCTTTGGGCGCGGATGAATTTGGGGAAAGCAGCGAGGTCATCGCACGGTGCGCTTGTTTGTGGCCATTCCGTTGGTCGCTGAGATTCGGCGGATGTTGCTCAAGACACTGCGGGCCCTGGCTGAATTCGACCGGGATGTGCGCTGGGTGCGCGAGGAGCAGATGCACCTGACGTTGAAATTTCTGGGTGAGGTAGCCGACGGTGACATACCGCGCGTCACCGGCGCGCTCACGCGAGCGGTTGCCGGGTGCGCTGCGTTTGAGTTGCGGATCGAAGGGTCGGGGTGTTTTCCGGCAAGGGGAAAGGCGCGAGTGCTGTGGGTGGGCGTGGCGGACGACGGTGGCCTGTCGCTGTGTCAGCGAGAAATCGAAGAGCATCTGGCGGATGCTGGATTTCCCAGGGAAGACCGGCCGTTCTCGCCGCACCTCACGCTCGGCCGGGTGACCGAGGACCGTTCCGGCGGAGCGTTGCGTACGCGGGTCGCGGGCCTGCGGATTGCGGCAATCCGCCAGATGGTGGACGCGGTGGTCCTGATGCAGTCGGAGCTGCATCCGGCGGGCGCGCGCTACACGCGGCTGGGATCGTTTCAACTGGGTTCGTGACGATGGGCACGACCCTGCAAAAGTGTCGACGTTGGAGACGGATGCGATGAACGCGGAAACCGAATCGAAAAGAAAGCAGGCGCTGGACCGGACCCTGCAGCAGATTCACAAGGCCTACGGCGACGGGGCCATCATGAATCTCGACAAGATGGACACGGTGATCGAAGGCATTTCCACCGGGTCGTTGGCGCTCGACCTCGCGCTGGGCGGGCGCGGCCTGCCGCGCGGGCGGATCATCGAGCTATTCGGCCCGGAGTCATCGGGCAAGACCACGCTCGCGCTCCACGTCATCGCCGAAGCGCAAAAGGGCGGCGGCGTCAGCGCGTTCATCGACGCCGAGCACGCACTCGACGCCACCTGGTCGCGCAAGTGCGGCATCAACCTCGAGAACCTCCTGGTCAGCCAGCCGAACTCCGGCGAAGAAGCCCTGGAAATCACCGAGCTCCTTGTGCGCAGCGGCTCGGTCGACGTGATCGTCATTGACTCGGTCGCGGCCCTGATTCCCAAGGCGGAAATCGAAGGCGAAATGGGCGATACCCACGTCGCGCTGCAGGCTCGGCTGATGAGCCAGGCCATGCGCAAACTCACCGCCGCGATCAGCAAGAGCCACACCATCGTCATCTTCATCAACCAGATCCGCATGAAGATCGGCGTGATGTTCGGCAACCCGGAAACCACGCCGGGCGGACGGGCGCTCAAGTTCTACAGCAGCGTGCGCATCGACGTGCGCCGCATCAGTTCGCTCAAAGAGGGCGAAAACATCATCGGCAATCACGTGCGCTGCAAGGTCGTCAAGAACAAGGTGGCGGCGCCGTTTCGCGAGGCGGAGTTCGACATCATGTTCGACTGCGGCATCAGCCGCGAAGGCGACCTGCTCGACCTGGCGATGAAGGACGACCTCATCAAGAAAAGCGGCGCGTGGTTCAGCTACAAGGACGTGCGCCTCGGCCAGGGCCGCGAGAACGTCAAGGTGTTTATGCGGGAAAACCCAGACTTGTTCGAAGAAATCCGCGCTGCGGTTCTCGCCAAACGGCTCGCCGAAGCGGGCGGCACGCAGCCCGACGGAAAGCCCGTCACCGCGGCCAAGGAGTCCAAGCGAGCGGCGACCGCGGATGCCGATGACGCCGACGATTCTGCGTCGTCCAAGACCGCCGCGCCCAAGCCGAAAGTGGCGCAGCGCAAAGCGTCCTAAAGACTGACGCGGCGGACTGCCGCGTCGTGCGGTCAGATCATCGGAAGCGGAATCGCGCCATGCCGTGTCCGCGCTGGACGCGGCAAAGGCAACTTGGCCCGGGCGTCAGCCGTTCACGCTTTGGCGAACACGCTCGTGATCTTGACCACCCGGTAATCGCCGGGTGGATCAAAGAACTCGACCTGCGTGACTTCGCCCAGCCGCGTGCCCAGGATCGACTGCGCCAGCGGTGTGCGGTAGTTGTAGATCCGCGCGTCGGTGTTCGACTCCCACGGGCCGAGCAGGGTCACTTCCTGCGGCGTGCGCGTCTCGACGTGTTCGAGCACGATGCGGCACCCGATGCCCACGTGGTCGGTGGGTACGTCTTCGGGTTTGAGCGGCTTGTACGCATCCATCTCGCGCTGGATCTGCCCGAGGCGCGCCTGCAGCAGATCGCGCTCCTCGAGCGCGAACTTGTACTCGGAGTTTTCGGACAGATCGCCCAACTCCGCCGCTCGGCCGATCGCGATCGCATTCTCGCGGATCTTCACATGGACGAGATCCTCGAGTTCGGCGTGGCGCTTGTTGTATCCGCCCTCGGTGGCGTAGAGCGCGTCTTCCTGCAGCCACTTGGGCAGGCGCGGCTCCACAACGGTGAGCTGCGGGAACTTCTCGCGAATGTGCTTGAGCAGGTCGTCGCCCGTTCGCGCCAGGTTGTCGAGACGCTGGATCTGCGTGCGCATCGCCGCGGCGACGCCGGGTTCAATGTGCGTGAGCATTTCGCGGAATCGTTCAAAGCGGCGCGCCTTCAGCGCGTCGCGGTTGTTTCCCGTAATTTGCCGCACGCGCTCTCGCGTCAGGCGGTCCGCACGCTGTACTTCGCCCAGCGCGGCGAGCATGCGGGTCAGGATCGTCGCCAGCGGAACGGCGACGCGCGCGGTTTTCGGCCCCGGCCCGTTCCAAAGCCAGAGCAGGCCCTCGTTGAGGCGGACGGGTTCGCGAAGGATTTCTTCGGCAAGTTCGCGGAAGACATCATGCCCGCAGCCGAGTTCCACAAGGTGTTCGGCCAGATCGTCCGCAACGCGCAGCGGCGCGTGCGGAAGTAGGCGCCGCAAGGCACCGACCAGATCCTGGGGATGCGAGTCCTCCAGCGCCTTGCACGCAGCCGGCCAATACGACGCATCCGTCACCTGCAGAATGGACTCAACCGGGTCCTCGGAACGCTGTAGCGCGGCAATGAGCGCCGCGTCCGCATCCGGCGCGTCGTACATCTGCGCGATGCGCTGGGCGGCGAGATAAGGCAGCAATTCCACCGCGCCCTTCTTTTCCATGCGCTGGGCCCGCTCCTCGATCCGCCGCCGTGCACGTTCGAGCAGGCCGTTGTCCGGGTCATGCTTGTGCGTGCGGGTGTCCTTGAGGTATTGCTCGACGATCGCCAGTTCGCGCAAAGGTTCATAGGCCTTGGTGAGCGCTTTTTCCGCCTCTTCTTCGAGCGAGAGGCTGGTCGGATCGTATTTCAGGAAATAGGGCGAGCGACCTTCGATGCGCACGTGACGATTGTTCCGCAGGGCCGCGCGGGCGCGGGTCCACCACTTGCTCCACTCGCCCGCGGGTATCAGGCTGGGAGCGAGCATGCGCTGCAACTCGTCGCTGGTCATTTCTCCGCCGCTGCTGCGGAGAATGCTGTCGACCACTTCTCCTGGTTCGTCCTGCAGCCAGGCCGACAGCCGATCGCGATCGAACCGGGCCATGACATTGAAGTCGTCGCTGCGGGCCGGAGCGAAGTTATCCGCGAGTTCCACGGCGGAGATCGACGACCGGCGTTGTCCATCTGTGACGTCGATCGTCCAGGAATCCCGGTTGATGCGTTCGACCTTGACGGCGGAATCTTCGTGGCGATGCGTCAGGCACATGCCCTCGGTCAGATTCAGGCACACGTCCATCGTACGCAAGGCGCGGCGCGCGGGCCGTCCACCCTCAACACCCGCCTCGTCGATGAGGGCTTCGAGCCCATCGACGTGGGCGAACGCGGCGCGGTAAAGACCAGCCACTGCGGATCTCAGCGAATCGCTGTTCTTGATCGCAAGCAGGAATGCGCCTGCCGGCTGCAACACGTCGTCCGGCGTCGCGGTATTGTTGAACGATTCCAGTGCGGTGGTGGCGAGAGTCTCGGCGACGGCGTTGTTGTTGCGCTCGGAAAGCGCCTTGAGCACGTCCGCCCGGCAGCGCCACGCGTCGGCGTCGAATTCGCCCTCGAGCAGTTTGAGCCACGCCTCTTCAACGTCCTTGACGTTTCCGCTGGCGGCGAGCTTGACAAGTTGATCGGTGTTCATTGCCTGCGCATCCGCAATCATCCGTGGTGCTCCCGAATCAGTCCGGTCGAAAAGAACCACCCATTTTCGCACAGATCGGCGGACCTGTCGAGATGGCAGATCTCAAGCAGGTGCGGGGGCTTGGGCGGGTGGAGCGATGATCGCGGCGACATGGGTCGAAAGCCCAGCCGTCGGCAGCTCGCAGCGGGTTTTGTGCTCCTGTGCGGGTGTCCGATCATTGTGAAATGCGAAAGTCGGTCAGTTCTGTTCACAGACCAGGCGGCGGACTCGGCCGACTTCCTCGCAGAGTTCGGCGTTGTCCGGGTGCAATGCCCGAAGCCTTTGCAGGACACCTTCCAGGTGCCGCCACTGCTGGGACGCACAATAGACCGCACGCAGGTTGCCCAGCATGCGCGAAAGGATAGCCCGTTCGCCAACGGGTACCAGGTGACTGTCGGCAAGCGCCAGCTCACGCCCGAAACATCTTGCGAGAAGCCGCGCGCACCCCGCACGATCGAGCACGGCGCCGCCGCCGAACGGATCGATGTAGCACGGTTCACTCGGGCCAAGGTCGCACCCCAGCAGGAAGTGTCCGGGCATGCCGACACCATAAAACGGCCAGCCGAGCTGCCGCGCAACATCCAGCCAAAGGACGGACAGGCTGATGGGCAATCCATGGCGATGATCGAGTACGCAATTGACGTAGCTGCCGCACGGATCGCAATAGTCCGCGGAGCGGCCGACGAGTCCTTCCTCGTCCACGAGCACTTTCCGCAGGGCTGCGACGCGCTCACAGGCTTTGATCGCGCGCGACGAATCCACCCTCTGCGCGAGGCTGTCCACACGTCGCAGGTAGGTTGGTACGCAAAGTTCGGGAAAACGGTCGAGTGCAAAGAGCAGGGCCGCGTGGACGACGCGAATCTCCGAATCGTTCTGCCGCACGTATTCGTCAAACGGGTGAACCAGGCGGTTCATTGGCACAACCCCACGCGTATTATCGCGACGCATTCAGCTTCCATGTAGATCGGCCCCCAATCACGCAATCCGGAGTGCGGAATAAAGTGGATGATATGGACGTTGCCCGAGATTGGCATCTTAAAGTTCCCCTGCGGGTCGTGGGGGACATGATCGCTGCAATTCAGCCGCTGGATCTTTGTCGAACAAGACGCTGTTTGGCGGGCGAGTGATTAGGCATAGACCCCCTTGCAACTCCGCCATTTGCGCGGGTGCAGGCACTTATCAGGTCGGTCTGATGCTTGGGTCGTCCAAGAATGTAGAGGGGTGAAAAACGGGTGGCAGGTGCAGGTCGGCCATCGATGGACCGCGAAAAGAGACAAACTCCCGCTTGCAGAGCGAGCGAACATGGTGTATAGTGTATTAGATCACTAGTACACCAGGGTTGACGTCATTCATGTGCTTGGATGTGAACAGTCATGTACCCGTTTATGAGCAGATCATGGCTCATGTTCGGACGGGTATTGCAGCCGGGATTTATCGCGCCGGTGAGATCCTTCCTTCAGTCCGGGCGACGGCGCTGCGTTTCGTGGTCAACCCCAACACCGTCCAGAGGGCGTACCAGGAACTCGAACGCGAGGGACTGATCGAGACGCGCAAGGGCCGGGGAGCCTTCGTCACCGCAGACGGGGCGGTGTCTGCACTTGGTAAGACCGCGACCGCAGTCCGCGCGCACTTCGCGGAGGGCGTGCGGTTGGGCCGAGCCGCACGCTTCAAAAACCCAGAATTGAATACGTTGTTTCAGCAGGAATTGCGCGCCAATGCCGCGGCGTCACCCGCGCGCGCACCATCGGACCGGTCAACGGACCCGGATTCACCAGCATAATCGCGAAAGCCGACGACATGCCCGTCATTGAACTCTCCGGCGTCACGAAGAGCTATCGCCGCACGGAAGCGTTGCGCGATTTCTCACTGACGATTCCGCGTGGAACGGCGCTGGGTTTTCTCGGCCCGAATGGCGCGGGCAAGTCCACGACCATCAAGCTGCTTATGGGGCTGCTGCGCCGCGATGCCGGCCAGGTGCGCGTGCTTTGTCGCGATCCGCTGGTTGATCCGTTGTCGGTTCGTCTGCGCGTGGGCTACGTACCCGAACAGCAGTTCATTTACCGCTGGATGCGGGTGTACGAGGCGGTGGCATTCTGCAAGAGTGTGTTTCCGCGCTGGGATGACCGGCTGTGCGTGCACCTGCTGGAGATGTTTGACCTGGACCGGGACAAGAAGGTCGCGCAGCTTTCGAAAGGGATGTTGACCAAGTTGGCGCTTCTGCTGGCGCTGTGCCATGAGCCGGAGGTGCTCATCCTCGACGAGCCGATGGCGGGACTGGACCCCATTGTGCGGGAGGCGTTGCTCGACGGCATCCTCGAACAGATCAACGATCGCGGACTGACGGTACTTCTCTCCAGCCACAGTTTTGCCGACGTTCAGCGACTGGCGGAGCGGATCGCGATCCTGCACCAGGGGCGGTTGCTGGTGGAAGCCTCGATTGACGAACTGATCACGCGAACCAAGCGCGTGCGCGCTGTGCTGCGCGACGGTTGCCAGCCGCGGCGGCTTCCGGACGAGGCGATTTTCCAGCGGCGCCACGAACGCGAATGGTTGATTACGCTTCGCGATTGTTCCCACGAGGTGGTCAACGCATTGCGCGAGGCGAATCCACTGGAGCACGTCGAGGTGCTGGACATCGGATTGGAAGAAATCTTCAAGGACTATGTTCGCGGCGGGAGTTCACGGCCATGTTAAAGACGCTGATGTGGAAGGATTACCGGCAGAATCGGAAGGTCATGGCCGGAGTCGGCGTATTCATACTTACTCCCTATATTTTTACCGCCAGCTATGGAATACTTGAATCGATCCAGGGCCGGGAGATTCACGGAGGCGTCAAGGCTCTGCTGGCCGGGGGCGCCGGCTGGAGCATCATACTGTTGACTTTGATGTCGGCGTTTCTGGCCGGCAATGCGTTTGCGGGAGAACGCAGTGAGCGATCCGCAGAGTTCTTTGCTTACCTGCCCATCTCGCGAACTCGCTCCGTCCTGAGTCGAGGGCTGGTGTTGTTCCTGGTGCTGGCAGTTTGCATCTCGGTGAATATCGCCATTATCGCCGCAGCTTATGATCCGCGTGACCGTGAGTTACTTTCCGTGCTCAAGGTGTGCGCGCCAACCATGATACTGCTTCTAGGGGTCGCGTGGATGTGGTCCGCGATTCTGCGCAGTCCGGCGATCGCCGCGGCGCTGGGTATTGGTACGGCGATGCTCCTTGGCGGCATGCTTTCCATGGTCGCCTCCATTCGCAATCTCGAAGCGCCCGAAACATGGATCAAACCCGTGTACGTGGTCTGCTGCCTGGCCATCGGGTTGCCGGCGATCCTGGTGGGGATCATCGTTGGATTGAAGCGTATCGAACCGTGAAACCAGTCATGCTGCACCGATCAGCGCGGGGTCGCTGATTCCTACAGCCGGCAGCTTGGCGGCCAGCAAGTTATCGTAGACCAGATCCATCTGGCGTACGAAGCGGCGCCGGCTGAACACTTCGTACGCCTGGCCGCGGGCCACGTCGAGCAGCTTTGTGGCGTTTGTCACTGGGTCGAGCAGCGCGGCGAGCTTGGCCGCACGCTGGCGCCAGCCGGGCGGCGCTTTGAAGAGCTTTGCGTTGAGGTCGTTCGCGAGCATTTCGGTGGTTGCGTAAGTCGCCGGCGCGGTAATGAGCGTGTTTGACGCCATGGCCCAGGCGGCGGCGGTCATGGGGATCTCGTCCAAGTCGCCGATCACCAGATCGTCGGCGGCGGCGACCAGCGCTTCGACGGGAATGCGATCGCCGGCGAAAACAACGGAATCCGCCTGGCCCGAGGCTTCAGCCAGTTGTTGCAGTTCCGCCTGGCTTGACCCCGCCCCCGTCACGACGAGTGCAACGGGCTCTTCGAGGTAGCGGCGCATGAGGACAGCCCACATCGCGGCGCAATGGCCGTCGCGTCGCGGCAACGGCGGCGGGATCACCAGCATGCGCGATTCTGATGGAATACCCAATGCCGTGCGAATCGCATCCCGATTCACGTTGCGAATCATTGCGAAGTCGATCGCCGGCCGCACCAGCGCACAATTGTCGAAGGGCACGCCACGCTCCACCAGGCGGCGGCGGACGCGTTCGGCGGTGCAAACCACGGCGACAGCCGGCTGATCGCAAATGGTGCGGATGAGTTTGACCGTATCTTCCGCTATGCCGGGGTCGAACACGGTGATGACTAAGGGCTGGTGCGCTCTGGCAGCCGCCGCAGCCGCAAGTGCGCGCGGTCCCCAGGCGTGAACGACGTCTGCGGCCCAATGTGCCAGCCGGCTGCGTACCCGCGGCGCGGCAAAGATCGCGGACCTTGCGTGGATGTGGACGGCTTCGACCGGGCCACTCGGCCCGCGCGAATCAGCGTCGGCGGTCGATGCGCCGAGAATGGCGACATGCTGCTCGAAGTCGCTGCTGTCCGCGCCGAGAAGCTGCGTGATGGCGACGCGCTGCTCCCAAGCGCAAGTGTCATCGAGCACATGGAGTACGCGCGTCATACGCCGGAGTCGTCAACTTCGCCGACGGTATGCTGGTAGAACAGGCGGCCGATCTGGATCGCGGCGCGGCGGGCCAACTCGGTCGCGACCGCGTTGTCACCTTCGAGCTTGTGCACCTGAACCGCGTTGAGCTCGGTCGAATGGATGTAGCCGCTTTCGTCCGTGGGCCAGAGTCGGACCTTGGCGGCGCGCTCGGACTCGTCGGCGTTGAGCACCTTGATGGCCACGGTGATCTTGGCGGCTGTGCTGGTGTCCTCGATCTCTGTGGGGGCGAAGAAATCGCGCACCTCGATCCAGATGACGTTCTTGGCTCCGACTTTTTGACCGAGGGTCGCGGCGGAGTAGCGTTCGAATTTTGAGTCGGCCTGGCGGAAACGGGCGACCGAGTCCGGGCTGATGACCGCCGAGACGGCTTTGTGGCCCAAAAGTTCCTCGCCGAGGTAGCGCTCGAGCAGGTCGCGTGTGCGCGGATAGGTCACGCGTTCAGCCGGGTCATCGACGAGTACGATGGTTTTCTCATCGGGCAGGACGTACTTCGGCTCGATCTTGGTGCCGCGCCCCATACCCATGAAGTAGGCCAGACCGCCGTAGCGCCCGCACCCGGCTGGCAGGAATGCCGCCAGGAACACGAACAGGCAACCCCCATGAACGATGCGCGAATGACTGCGTTTCACTTGACCATCTCCACCTTGTGTTCGTAGAACTTGCGGCCGATGGTTTCGGCGAATTCTTCGTAAAGCGCCTTGCGCGCGACCTGCGCGCTGGTTTCGTTAAAGAGCTGCCCGCGCTGTTCGACCTTGACGGCGGAAAGTTCCGTGTGTTTCGGCTCGTCCGGATCGACGCTGAGGTCGTACACGGAGATGCTGGCATTGATCAGCGGGCTGAGAAAGTCCGGCGATTCAGGATTGCGAATCTGGAAATCGAGCAACTCGACGTAAACCACCATTTCGCACTCAAAGCGTCGGCCGATTTCCACTGGATCAACCGTGTTGGCCAGGCTGCGCTGCATGTAATCTTCAATCTTCCGGCCGTCGGCCACTTTGACCTTTTCTACATTCGCGGCGATGCGGTCGCCGATGTGCAGGCCAAGCTCCATGCGCACATACGGATAATCGAAGAGAATCTCCTGGTCGGTCCAGACCGCGACCGCGACGGTGCGGCCGGCGAGCTTGTCGTACTCAGCCGGGATACGTTCCTTATGCTGGCCGAGGAAAATGAATGGAGTCAGCCAGCTGCACCCACTGAGACCAAGACCCAGGCTGACAAGCAGGCACGGGGCGAACCGCATGAACCTGCCGACATGCTGATGCGTTGTGGTCATTCAGAGTCGCCTTTCAAACCTGGCCAAGCGGCGGCTCAAGCCGTCCGTTGGGCCTCCCGCGGCTTGGACATTCCGGAATGCGCCGCTGCCGTCGGGCAGGTTCTACCGCATTGCCGCGCGAAAGGCCAGAATCTTGTAGAGCCATGCGCCAAGCACCAGTGCGGTGACGAAAGCCATGCACCAGAGCGGACGCACGCGATACCAGTTCACGCGCCAGGCGCGGAGCGTCCACGCCTCCCGTAGGGCGAACAACAGAACCAGAAACGTGGTACAGGCCAGCAGCATACCCATGGGCTGCACGCGAAATGCCGCGATGAATCGGCCGCGAACGGTCAATGCGAACGCGGTGGTCATTCCGCAGGTCGGGCAGGGGACACCGACCGTCGCGGGCCAGGTGCAGCGCGCGATCCCGAGCTGCGTATGCGTACCCAGACCGGCTGGATCGGGCTCAAGCCAGAACGACACGAGCAGCAGCGCGGCGGTCGCGGCGGTGATGATCAGCGCCCGGCGGCGCGCGGCTCGGCGATCAATGGGCGCATAACGGTAGATCAGCGGTCCCAAGGGATGTTCGGCAGACTTGTCGGCGGGTGCGTTCACCTGCGCGGATGTCAGCGTCGGTGCGGAGTCCATCGTGCGATTACCAGCGCGTATTTCAGAGCGAGCGCAGGCCCGGGTCAAGCGTCGGCCGTGTGATCCCGTGTTGCGGGTCCGTCAGGGGCGATCTATAATCGACCGCAGCGCCCGGTAGCGCGGCTGGGCGCCCAGAACTGCAACGCTCGATTAATCCCCGCTCGGGAGTCGACACAGTGGCGGAAAACACCACCGCGGCGCAGCCCAGCGCCAAAGAGAAGTACTACTTCCTGCTGCGACGCCTGCATTCACTCAGCGGCCTGTTTCCGATCGGGGTTTTCCTTTTCTTCCACCTGGCCGCGAATTCGACGGTGCTGGCCGGCGGTGAGAAGTTTCAGTTCGTGGTGAAAAAGATCCACCTGCTTGCCGAAGCGGGTCTGCTCATACCGGTGGAGATGGCGCTGATCTTCCTGCCGCTGGCGTTCCACGCCATTCTCGGCGTGGTCATCATCCTGTCGGCGGAGATGAACGCGGGCGTCTACCGCTACGGATCAAACGTCCGTTACACGCTGCAGCGCATCACCGGCATCATCGCGTTTTTTTTCATCCTGTTCCACGTGTGGCAGATGCACTGGCTCGGGGGAACGCACGGTGGCCAGCCGGGGGATTACTTCAACCCGAAGGACGCACCGGCGACCGCGGCCGCGATCATGCAGGCAAGCGACTGGTGGGGGCCTGTTTACGCACTGGGCATCCTTGCCAGTGTGTTTCATCTGGCCAACGGCATCTGGACGTCGCTGATCACCTGGGGCATCACCATCGGCCCGCGGTCTCAGCGCATGGCGGGTTATGCATGCACCGCGTTTGGAATCGCGCTGAGTCTGATCGGCATGGGGGCGCTCTGGGGGTTCAAGAACTTTGACTTGAAGGCCAATCCCCCAAAGGGTCTAGCGCCGCATTCCGCGTCCGCCGCCGTGGACCAGGACGGGCATTGATTTGCGCGCGGAGGGGCTTCCCGACTTCGGGGTAGACCCGTCGCGATCATGGTGGGCCGTGCCCACGCAACGAGGCAACTATGGCAGAACAACGTGTCGTCGTCGTAGGTGGCGGGCTGGCAGGGCTGGCCTGCGCGATGAACCTGGCCGCGGAAGGTACAGCCGTCGACCTGGTAAGCCTCGTGCCCGTCAAGCGTTCGCACAGCGTGTGTGCGCAGGGGGGGATCAACTCGGTCAATGATGTGACCCGCCAACAGGGCGACAGCGAGTGGAAGCACTTTGACGACTCGGTGTATGGTGGGGATTTTCTCCAGCACCAGCCGCCCGTGAAGGAAATGTGCGACTGGGCGCCGCGAATCATCGATCTGCTTGACCGTCTGGGCGTGACGTTCAACCGCTCGCCGGAGGGTTATCGCGACCAACGGCGTTTCGGCGGGACGCTCTACAAGCGGACCGCGTTCGCGGGGGCGACGACCGGGCAGCAATTGCTGTACGCGCTGGACGACCAGGTGCGCCGCTGGGAGGCAGACGGGCTGGTCAACAAGTACGAATACCATGATTTCCTCGGCCCGGTGCTCGACGGCAACGGCGTGTGCCGCGGAGCGGTGATACAGAATCTGTTCACCATGGAGATTCGTGCGCTGCCGGCGAAGGCGGTGGTACTGGGGACGGGCGGCAACGGTTTGATTTTTGGGCGCAGCACGATGTCGACGATCTGCACGGGCAGCGCGGCTGCCCGGGCGTTTCGCGCCGGGGTGAAATACGCGAACGGCGAATTCATGCAGGTGCACCCGACGGCGATCCCGGGCACGGACAAGCTGCGGCTGATGAGCGAGAGCGCCCGCGGCGAAGGCGGCCGGGTGTGGGTGCCGCGCAAGCCGCAGGATCCGCGCGATCCGCGGGAGATACCAGCCGGCGAGCGGTACTATTTTTTGGAAGAACGCTACCCGACGTACGGCAATCTCGTGCCGCGCGATATCGCGACGCGCGAGATTTTCGATGTGTGCGTGAATCTGGGACTCAGCGTCGAGCAAGAGCGTTTGTGCGTTTATCTAGATGTGACCGAACTTCCTGCGGAGACGCAGCACAAGCTGGATGGGATTCTCGAAATCTACGAGAAGTTTCAGGGTGTCGATCCGCGGGTGACACCGATGAAGATCTTCCCGGCGATTCACTATTCGATGGGCGGTCTCTGGGCGGATTACGCCAAAAACGAGGCGACCGGCGGTTTGATCGAAGGGCACCCGCGCAACCAGCAGACCAATGTGCCCGGGCTCTATGCCATCGGCGAGGCGGACTACCAGTACCACGGAGCGAACCGCCTGGGTGCAAACTCGCTCCTGAGCTGCATTTTCGCGGGGCTGATCACGGCGCCGGCGGTCATGAATTACTTCAAAGGCGTCAAGGGCGAGCCGCCGGCCAAGCTGCTTGAGGATGCGGTTAAGGCTGAGAAGAAACGGGGCGATGATTTCGCCAAATGCGGCGGCAAGGAAAATCCCCGGCAGATTCATGCCGAACTGGGCGACGTGATGACGCGCAACGTGACGGTGGTGCGCTACAACAAGCCGCTGGAGGAAACTCTCGAGAAAATCGACGAATTGGAGGATCGATTCCGCAACATCGGCTGTCCGGACGGCGGTTCGTGGACCAACCAGACGGTCACGTTTATCCGGGCGCTGTCGGACATGCTGATGATGGCGCGGGTGATCACACGCGGCGCGTTGATGCGCGACGAGTGCCGGGGCGCGCACTACAAGCCGGACTTCGAGATACCCGGACCCAAGTCGGATGATCCGGCCGAGCTGCACCAGCAGGCGGAGGCGTGGTGCCGCGCGTTTCAGGAACGAAACGACAAGTGGCTGAAGACGACGATCGCGGAGCACAACGGCGGCGAGCCGTCGTTCAGTCTTGAAGACGTGGATACGTCACTGATTCCGCCGCGTCCGCGGACATACGGCCTGAAGGGCGCGGAGATTATCGAGAAGGTGTGGAAGGACATGCAGAAAAAACGTGCGGCTCAACCGGCGGGCGTATGAGCGGCGCTGTTGGGCAATACTGAATTTCGCTTGAGCACTTTGGGTAACGGTTATGGCTGAAGACGTCGTCATCCACATACAGCGCAGGGACAATCCCGACAGCGGCGGGTATCGCCAGACGTTTCGCGTGCCTTACGAGGACGGGATGAACATCACTACGGTTCTCCAGCGCATTGCGGCGCGGCCGATCACCGACGAGGGTGAGCAGACAACTCCAGTGGCGTACGACGCGTGCTGTCTTGAAGAGGTCTGCGGCGCCTGCACCATGCGCATCAACGGTCGCGTGCGGCAGGCGTGCTCCGCGCTGGTTGAAAACCTGCTGAAGGACGAGCCGGAGATCACGCTTGAACCGATGACGAAATTCCCGGTGGTGCGCGACCTGCTGGTCGATCGCTCGCGACTCTTCACTGCGCTGCGCCGCGGCAAGGCGTGGGTCGAGGTCGACGGGTACTGGGACCGCGGACCCGGGCCGCTCACGCTTCCGGCGGACCAGGAGGACGCGTATCCCCTTTCGCGGTGCATGAGTTGCGGATGCTGTCTGGAGGCATGTCCGCAATACAACGACAAGGACGATTTCCTGGGGCCGCACGCGATCAGCCAGATCGTTTTGTACAACACGATTCCCGCGGGCAAGGGCATCGCCGATCAGCGGCTCGATGCGCTCACTGCCCCCGGGGGCATCGCCGCCTGTGGAAACGCGCAGAATTGCGTCAAAGTTTGTCCGAAGGACATACCATTGACGACCTCCATCGCCAAGGCCGGGCGGGACGCGACAATACACGCCATCCGGCGCTGGTTCAGCCGATAGAATGTTCGGGAGGATTTTTCGCATGAACCGATTGGAAGCGACGATGCTGCGCGCCTGTGGCACGCGAGCCGTGCTGGCGCTTGTGATGGTCGCTGCGAGCGCTGCCGGTGCGCGCGCGGACGACTTACTCAACCCCAAGCAGGGCGTGTTCAACGAGGACTGGATGCTCATCGAGCTGGACGGGCAGAAGGTCGGGTACGGTCATTCGCAGATGACGCGCGCGGGCGACGACATCACCACGACGAACCTGATGTCGATCGTGCTCAAGCGGGCCGGCGCTGAAGTGGCAATCAAAGTGCTGCAGACTACGAAGGAAACGGTGGGGGGATCGGTTCTTGCGTTCAGCTCGCGGCTGGATGCTTCGGCGCAATCGCTGTACAAGCAGGGTCGCGTGGCCGACGGCAAGGTGCATCTTTCGGCGCGTCAGTTCGACCAGGAGATGACCAGCGAGCATTCCTTTCCGGCTGACGCGAAGATGAGCTGGGGGGCGCTGCGCACACAGCACGAAAAGGGCTATGCGCCGGGTACGACCTACACAATCCAGATCTATGAACCGATGTTTTCAGAGAACGCCGCCATTCCCGTCGAGACGACCATTGGAGACAAGGAGGAGATCGAGGTCGAGGGAAAGAAGTTTCAGGTGATCCGCACGACCCAGAACATGCTCGGCATGAACACAACGGCCTGGCTGGACGACGAGCGCAACATTGTTCGCACCGAGCTGCCGATGATGGGTATCCCGATGGTCATGGTGCGCACCAGCCGCGAGCGCGCTCTGGCCGAGTTTTCGCCGCCTGAATTCTTCATGCCGACCACGATTCCTTCGCCTCGGCCAATCAACCGTGAACGCGCCCAGTCGATCGAGTTCGTGCTCCGGTTGAAAGACACGTCGGTGGCCATGCCGCCGATTCCTGCGACCGGGATGCAGACCCCGGGGGACGCGGACGGCAAGACTGCAAAGCTGACAGTTTCGCGACAGAACCACGTCGCGCTTGCGGACGTGTCACCCCAATCGTTCGGTGACGACATGCGGCCGTACCTGGCGCCGAACGCGATCATCAACAGCGACGATCCGGCTGTTCAGGAAATGGCCCGGCAGGCGCGCGGCGACGCCAAGTCACCCTACGCGATCGCCGACCGGTTGCGGAAGTACGTGACGGATGTGATCGACGAGAAGAACCTGGATGTCGGGTTTGCCACAGCGAGTGAGGTCTGCCGGAACAAGGCGGGCGATTGCAGCGAGCACGCGGTGCTGCTGGCCGCGCTGGGTCGGGCAAGCGGCTTGCCCGCGCGCGTGGTCACTGGCCTGGTATATGTCCCCATCTTCGGCGGCAGCGACCACATCTTCGGGTTTCACATGTGGACCCAGTTTCGCATCGGCGACACCTGGGTTGATTTCGACGCCGCTCAGCACGAGTCGGACTGCAACCCGACGCACATCGCGTTCAACGTGTCGTCCCTCGAAGGCGCCGGCCTGGGGCAGATCGCAATCGACCTGATCAACGTGATCGGCAACCTGGAACTGGAGATCGCCAGCATCCAGCCGGACTCGGCCCAGCCGGCTACGGAATAGGGGCGAATGCCTCGCCGCCAGGCGCAAGCTTCAGGTCCGCACAGCCGTTCGTCGGGTTAAGGCTTCCCTTGGCCCCCGCGGGGGCTACAATGCAGATGTGAATTGTTGCGGCAGCGCACCGCGCGAGATGGGGCGTTGCCGCCCACACTCCGGACCGCCCAGGGCGTCGGCGCTCGCCCCTCGGGCAGGAGCATGCACGTGAAGGATCGAGCCATCGTCGTGCTGACCGCCGCGATCGTCGTTGCTCTCGGCGGTGCATCGTGGATTTTCCTGCCGTCGCTTCAGTCTTCCCAGCGAAAGCTGGACGAGGAGGTAGGAAAATCGGCGGAGCGGGCACGGCGGATCGTCGCGCAGTTCAACGCCGAGGCGGATGCCGCGGCGGAGGTCGTGCAGCGTGCCGGACTGACTACGGACCTGACCCCGGAGCGCATTGAGGCGATTGTCACGGAAGATCATCTACCGGCACAGGCCGCGCTGGATGCGGAAAGCGCTCGACTGCAGGAAATGCTCAAGGGTTCAGTCTCACGCGCGCGGCAGTTGGATGACACGTTTACGACGCTCGATCCTGGCGCGCAGCTCACGCCCATTTCGGTCCCCTCGTTCGGCAATTCGGCGGAAGCGGTGAAGCGCGACCTGTCCCGTGCGGCGCAGGATCGCGAGAAATTGATTAGCCAGAACCGGTCTGCGGTCGGTAAGGCGCTGGCCGAAGTCGGTCAGGCGCTATCCACCCAGCAGGGCGATGCGGTGGGTTCGGACAGCTTCAGCGCCAATCGATTGAAGGGCATCGCCTTATTTCAGGAGGCGGAGGCCTCATCCCGTTCCGCGGCGCTGCACCGCCAGCGCGTGGCGCAAACGCTATTTGAACTGACGTCGTTGGCCCGCGCGCATTTCGCCGCCGAATCTGGCAACGACCTACTCGATGCCAGCGACATCGCCGCTGCCATTCAAAACCGAAAGGCGTCGCTTAGCAGCTTACGCGAGCAGTATCACCAGGCAGAATCGGGCGTGCGGCAACTGGAGACGCAGACCGTCGGGCTGCAGGCTCAGATCGATGAGCAGGACGGAATCGCGACTCGGGCGCGGCAGATGATGGACGAACTGGAAGCGCGGGGACTGGATTACTCCCAGACGGATGCGGCGGAGCGTTTCGCACGGGATTATGGCGAGGCCGCGCGCGCATTCCGGACGGCTGAGCGCCGAAAGCATGAACTGCGTCACGGCGGTCTGAGCAATGCGCGAATCGAGGCGACCGGCGACCTGGTTAGCGGCGAATTCGTACCGGCGACCAGCGGCGGCACGATAGAACGCGTGCGGGGATTGCAGGACATCGCCGGCGACCTCGAGGTTGCCCGCAAGGATCTGGCCGGGCTGGCCGCACAGGTCGACCAGTTGGAGGCCCAGTTGCGCGAAGCGGAGGGCCTGCGAAAGCTCTTTGAGCAGCGGCAGTCCGACGCGACCGCACTGACCCGGCAGATCGCCGAGAGAATCGCGGCGAGCCACAAGGCTTACCTGGACGCAGAGGCGGCGGCCACGGAGGCTGAGGATCTGGCGATCCGGAAATTCGCGGACGCGGCGAAGGCCTTCAACAGCGCGCAGCGCGTGCAGAGCGCACAAGTGACGAATATCCCGAGCGAGCTTGCGCCCGATGCGCTCGAGCGTTCACCCTACAGCCTTGTTCAGCGCAGCGGGTTCATCGGCGCGGAAGCCAAAGCGGAAGCGGCAGATGCCGAACTCCGCGCGGCGCTGGTCTGGCACGATCGTTACGACCGGCTGGCGACGGCGGAAGCGGTGCTGACCGACGTTGACGCGGGTGTTTCGCTGGCGGAATGGGATTCCACGGTGCTGACTCAACGGCGGACGGAAGCGCGGGACCAGGGGCTGGCTTTGGCGGAGAGCGCCACGCGATCGCTCGAGTCCGCGGCACGCGATCTGGAAAACCATTGGACGGTTGCGGCGTCGATTGCCGCGGCGAACTATGTGATGTCGCTATTCGATCGGCCGGAACTTCGAAACCTGGCGATCCAGAACTACAACGCGGCTGTTCAGGGGCGGGAAGCGGATCCGAACGTCCGCCCGTTCAAGCAGCGCGTCGATCAACTCATGCAGCAGCAATAGCGCTTGTCCGCGGAATGCCTTGCGTATCCTGTCGGACCGACTTGACTACGGTCCGGACAGAATCACTCCGAAGACGCTCAAGTCAATCACGTCGAGTATTTCATCGCCATTGAGATCACCCGGGGAGCACTCGGGCGTCAGAGCAACGTGGGTCCAGCAAGCCTGTAACGCTGCGAAATCCAGCAGATCGACGTCGCCATCCACGTCAAAATCACCGTCGCCGACTGTGGGACAGGTGAAGGCGCTGATGGAAATCGCGTCCACGCCGGCTTCAACGACGTCGCCCGGCGTCAGGTCTTTCGCGATGAAGCGCAACCGGAAGGTCGCGGAGGTAGGCGTTTCCGTACCGACCACGATCGTATCCGGACGCCAGGCCGCGACGCCGTTTTTGAACGCGCGGATGTTTTGCCAGTTGGTGCCGGCCGGATTGGTCGCGAATTCGACGTCCACGCCGTCTTCCGGCCCCATCACTCCGCCCGCGCCAACCGGCGGGTAATCGTTCAGCCAGACGGCGTAGTGGATGACGCCGCCGCCCGAGAGGTCGATCACCGGCGATGTCAGCGTCGTAGACCCCGCATCGACGTCCGAAGCTGGATAGGTCGCGGTGTTCTCCGTCACGTAGCACTGGCCCGATCCGTCGTAGTCCGCCGGGGGATCGCCACGTCCCTCATTGACGGGCACGCCGCGTTCCCAGAAACCGTCGATGGCCGCGTTGGTCACGGTCCAGCCGAGGTCACTTTCGTAGTCGTCAGCGAAAATGACCGTGGTGACGCCGACCGTGGCGATGAAAGCGCTGGTCGGGGCGTCCAGCGGTTCGGTGACGGTCGTGCCGGCGTCTCCTTCGGCAGTGACGTAGAACTCCGGTACGTCGTCGCAAACTGCACGCGGAATCACGGCCTCGTAGTGGTTATTCCCCAGCGAAGTCAACTCGGTGGTGGCATAGGCGCCCCCATCAAAGCGGTAGTGCAGGAGCGCTCCACCGGGGACAACGGTTTCTTCGATCGGCGTGATCTCCACGGCGAACGGTGTGGGAATCCCAGGCGCGACCGACGCCGGCGGTCCGTCGGGCAGTTCGATGCGCAAGGCGGGCGCGTCGATGGTGAAGTTCGCGTTGGACAAATCAAAGAAAATGTTGCCCACGGCTGCGACTTTGACGCGCGCCTGATTTGTCGATTGGACCGTGAAGCTTACGGCCTCCGACCCGTCGTTGGGCGTGCTTGCGGCGAGGACGATCGGAAAGGTGAGTCCGCCATTGGTCGAAAGCATGATGTCGACCAAGGTCGCCGAAATCGCCCCGGTGTTCGTGCCTGCGACGTTCCAGGTCACCAGCCCGGAATCGCTCCAAACCTCCGCGCCTGCGTTCGGAGCGGTGATTGTGAACGGCCCCGCTGACACATCGATAGTCACCTGCATGTCATCGTGAGCTACGCCGCCGCCTCCCGCGACGTTGTCGCGCGCGCTCAGGCGGAAATTCAAGATGCGGTTGGAGTTGGGCAGTTGTTCGCCGAATGGCGCGGTGTTGTTGAGCAATTCCGCGAGCCGGGGAAGCGTGCGTACCGGTTCCGCGGTGGGGGGCCAGAAGCGAAACAACGGGCTGGATCCGTTGTCTGGGTCGCTCACCGCGGCCGCGACGCCCAGGTCGCGCTCTTCCCAACTGTACGTCAGCGGGTCCAGGTCGGGATCGCTCGCAGAGCCGACCAACGTGAACGGCGTCAGCCGGGGAATGATGTAGTTCGGGCCGGCGTTCACCACGGGATCAGCGTTTCCGGTGGAAACCGACGCGCCACAGGACGCGCCCAGTCCGAAATTGATGAAATTGCTGATCTGGCGAAAACTCTCGTGATGAAAGTACGGATCGGCGTGCGCTTGCAGGTTATCCGCGCCGCATATTCCCGGGTAGGCCATGATCGTCGAACCGCTTCCCGGCTCATAGGCGCTGTTGGCGACACGTTGATCCGTCGCGCCGCAGAACGCGGACACGCTGTTGAAGGTGTGCTGGGCCGCAAACTGGTGTCCGAACTCGTGCGCGACGTAGTCGACGTAGTAGGGGTCGCCGATCGGGGATGCAATGCCCGTCGCTGCCTGCGCCTTTTGCCCGGCGCTGCACACGCAGCCGAGAATGGCGCGCCCGCCGCCGCCCGTGCCGAAGACGTGCCCCAGGTCGTAGCTGCCGTCGCCGATGACCAGGTCGAGATTGCTTTGGTTTTCCGCGATCATCGACAGGCTGTTGCCGTTCGTGTAAGGATCGGGCTCCGCGGTATATACCAGGAGGTTGTTGTTCGCGACGAGCTCAAGCCGGATGCCCAATTCCGTTTCGAAGATGCCGTTGACGCGGTTGATCGCGGTGACGATCGCTCCCAATCCGGCAAGCACGGTGCCACCGTGGAACTGCGTGTACTCGCGCGTGGCCGCCACCGCCAGCCGGTAGGTGCGCAACTGGCCTCCGGCGCGGCTGGTCGGAACATCGATCCCGAAATCCGGAGCCTCGCCCGAGATATGGCAACCAAAGTCGTCGAGCACGCGCCGAAAGTCGCGCTTGTAGTAGCTCACGTGCGTGATTGCATCGCCGGGGCCCGCGGGGTCGATGTAGACGGCGCCGGATGGCGAGAGAATCTGGGCGTGAAGACCGGCTGGCGTGAGGTCAAAGCGCACGCGCGCATGCGGATCGGTCAAGCCCCAGCCAAGGTAAGTGCGCAACTCCGGATATGCCGCGGCAAGCTCCGGGGCCATGATCGCCGAAGCGACGAATGCGAATCGCGCGAACTTGCCGTCAGGCATGGGCAAGAGAATGACCGCGGGCTCAACGTCGCGGCCCAATGCACTCTCCATCGGCGCTTTGGCGAGAACCGCGGCGAGCGCCGGATGTTGCAGCAGAATCGTATGGTGCCGATGTATGCCCAGTTCCAGTATTGTTCCGGCGCGCACCGGGGCTTGCGCGCTGGTCCACACGCCGTCGCTTGAAAACTGGGGCGTCATGGCGTATGCGCCGGGCTTACTTGCCGAGAGGCACAGCGCGGCGGCGAACAACACGTACAGCCACGCAGTCAGACGCTGCAAAATGCGGCGTTGACGCTGGATCATGGCGTGCCCCTCCACCCTGTCCGGAATTGAGCGTCCAGGGATCGCCCGTCGAACCGGTCGGAATGTGTAGAGATAAACCCCGACACCGAGTATAGAGCCGGCTCAGGCCCGCTTCAAGCCGGCTTTGCGTGGTTATCGGCACCGTGATTGTGTCTCAGTTGCGTCGCCTGACGATGTCGACAGCGTTCTTGCGACCGGGTCGCGCAAGACCGAGAATTCCGTTCTGGATGATCCTGGATATGTGCCGCGGTGAAACGCGGCCGACAGTCCGCGCGGCAGATCATGAAGTTATTCGTCAAACGCGATTTGGACGGTTTCTTCGGGCTGTTCATCGACAATCTCGTTCAGCTCCTGCTCATCGTGGGGCTATGCGGAGCGTTGTGCGGCATGACCGGCGCCGCGGCATCGTTTATTGACGCGCGCATCCTTCCAGGCGCGGCAGTTTCTCTGCTCCTGGGAAACTTGTTCTACGCCTGGCAGGCGCACCGTGTCGCGCGGCGCGAAGGCCGCGAAGATGTGACCGCATTGCCCTACGGCATCAACACGCCGTCCCTGATCGTTTACATTTTCTTCGTGATGGTGCCGACGTATCAGCGCACCGGCAGCGCGGAACTGGCTTGGAAGATGGGCCTTGTCGCATCGTTCGGCAGCGGCGTGATCGAGCTCTGCGGCGCCTTTGTCGCGGAGTGGGTACGCCGGCACACGCCGAGGGCGGCGCTGCTGGCGACGCTCGCAGGCATTGCGATCGGGTTCATTTCGATGACGTTCGCGCTTCAGATCTGGACGCGGCCGGTGGTGGCCATGTCGTCTTTTGCCGTGCTGTTGCTCGCACTCTTCGGTCGGGTCCGGTTTCCATTGGGAATTCCAGGTGGCCTCCTGGCTGTTGCGGTGGGTACGGCAATCGCGTGGATACTCCCAGCGGCCTGGACAGGAATGTCGCTGGGACAAGTCGCCGCGCCGAGCGGTTGGCAATGGCCGTACTGGAGCGGCGGGGCGTTGCTGAGTGTGTTTGAACTGCCGCGACATGAATGGCTGGCGCTGTTGTCCGTCATTGTGCCGATGGGCCTTTTCAACGTGGTGGGCAGCCTGCAGAACATCGAGTCAGCCGAGGCGGCGGGAGACCGTTTCGACACGCGCTCCGCGTTGGCCGTCAACGGCTTGGGCACGATCGCCGGCGCGTTGTTCGGGAGTTGCTTTCCCACGACGATCTACATCGGACATCCCGGTTGGAAGGGTCTGGGGGCGCGTGCGGGCTATTCCACGCTCAACGGCGTGGCAGTCACCGTGATCTGTCTCTGCGGCGCGGTCGCTACGGTAAGCAGCCTGGTGCCCATCGAAGCCGGAATCGCCATCGTTGTCTGGATTGGCGTGATCATCACGGCCCAAGCATTTCAGGCCACGCCGCGCGCGCATGCTCCAGCCGTGGCGATCGGATTATTCCCAGCGATCGCCGCATGGGGCGCGACGGTGATGGCCGGGTCGTTCCTGGTGTCTGGCGGGGCCACCCTTGAAGACGTACTTCGCGGCAGTATCGCTGCGAAAGTCAGTGGATTCCTGGTACATGGCCTGCTACTGATCGAACGCGGGTACATATTCACCTGCATGATTCTGGCCGCGATCGCGGCGCTGCTCATCGAACGCCGCTTCCGTTCGGCTGCGGTATGGTCCGTCGTCGCCGCGGCTTTGGCCTTCACGGGACTGACGCACGCATTCCAGCTTTCCGGAAACGCGGTTGACTATCTGATGATCACGCAGGACATACCCGCTGCCGGGTCGGGCACGGCACCCTTCTGTGATCGAGCGCGGGCTCTCGCCGCCGGGTATCTGCTGATGGCGGCTGTCTTCCTGACTGCGGATCTGCTGGGCGCTGCGCGGCAGCAGCCAATGGATGGTGAGCACGCCTGAATCATGCGCGCCGGGACGAGCGCGGATTGCGATTCGTCCCGGCGTTGGTCAGGTGGCTACTTGCCGCCCTGCTTTGGTGCGGGCATCGGCTTGCAGGGCGCCGGCTTCTGCGGAGCGGCGGGCGTCTGCTTGGGCGGCTGGGTCGGGTTGGCCGGCTGTTGCGGCTTTCCTTTGTTCGGCATGTTGCTCACGGATATGCCTCCATGCGGGCGCCATGCGAGCGCCCGATTTCTTCGCGCCGCCCGCACTCCACGCGGAGTATGCGGTTCGACGCGTTTTCAGCACCGTCGTCGCTGCCCGGGCACGTCACCCACGCGCCTGGGGCTACGCGGAAATGCCATGCGCGGCGACCACCGCACGGCCCGTTTGCGGGATGCACTCCAGCTTCCGATGGGCCGGCAGCAATGGGTTTGGATTGGTTTCAGTTTGTCGGGATCATCGTAGCCCTGGCGCCATGCAGGGCGGCAACCGATCCAGGGGAGTGCGTCGGGAGGGGTGTGACCATCAACCGGGCTTGCGCGCGCCGGCAGACACCCACCGCTCCTCTGTTTACGCTGCAATTATAGATCATCTGCGGCAAACCCATTGGGAACTGGGAAACAGAATTGTAACGACCGCAATGTTGGCCGCGGGAAACCGGGCGGGCAATACTGGAATGCAGGTGAGGTGCGCGGCGCCAACGAATTCGCTGGTAAAGCAGCGCTGATTTCGTACACTTTGCCGCCCGTCACCCCAAGGTTCTGGACAAGTTTAGTTTCCGACGGCGCGGTCCTCCCTGTGAAGGGTCATTGGTCATGCGCTTGCGCGAGATTACGGAAGCACGTTCATGCAGCACCGCGCGACTATTGTTCAAAACCCATTGACGCGATACATGCCCAAGATCGTGCTATGCCTGCGCGAAGGATACGACGCCAAAAAGTTCGCAGGCGACCTGACCGCCGGATTGACCGTGGCGGTCATCGCGCTGCCGCTGGCCATGGCGCTGGGCATCGCCAGCATTCCGCAGAACGTCGCGGACGAATTGCAGCGCATTCATCCGTCTCTGACCCCGCCGGCGATGGGTCTGTATACCGCGGTCGTGGCGGGGTTTCTGATCTCCATGCTCGGCGGGTCGCGGGTGCAGATTGGCGGACCGACGGCTGCGTTCATACCCATCGTGTTCTCGGTTGCGGCGGAGCACGGCTACGCGGGCCTGGCCACTGCAACCGCGATGGCCGGCGTGATCGTGATCCTCATGGGGATCTGTCGGTTTGGCGCGCTCATCAAGTTCATTCCCTATCCGGTCACGACTGGTTTCACCGCGGGTATCGCGGTCACCATTTGGGCGAGTCAGCTCAAGGATTTTCTCGGGCTGACCATCCTCGACGACGCCGGTCAGCGCGCCGGCCTTCCCGCAGAGTTCGTTCCCAAGCTGCAGATGATCTTTGCCAACCTCCCGAGTATCAGTTGGCATTCCGCCGGTATCGGGGCGGGTTCGCTGGCGTTGCTCATCGTGCTGCGGCGGTTTATTCCGCGCGTTCCGGGAGCCATCGTTGCGGTCGCTGTGAGCGCGGCATTCGTGCGACTTGCGGGCTGGGACACCGCGGATGGGCTGCTTGACGGTGAGAATGCCAGGCCGCTGGTCGAGACGATCGCATCGCGTTTCGGCGGGATTCCCGGCAGCCTGCCGGCTCCGCGGCTGCCCGCGTTTTCACTAGAACTGATTCGCGAGATGGTGCCCGCGGCGACGACCATCGCCATCCTGTGCGCCATCGAGAGTCTGCTTTCGGCGGTGGTTGCGGACGGCATGACCGGCCACCGCCATCGCAGCGATCAGGAACTCATCGGACAGGGTGTGGCCAACCTCGCTTCGGCGCTGTTCTTCGGCCTGCCCGCCACCGGTGCGATCGCTCGGACAGCCGCGAACATCAAGAGCGGCGGGCGCACGCCGGTCGCGGGCATGCTGCATGCGGTCGTGCTGCTGGCATTCATGGTCTTTCTTGCGCCGCTGGCGGGGCTGGTGCCGCTCGCGACGCTCGCCGCGGTGTTGATCCTGGTCGCGTGGAACATCAGCGAGATTGGTCATTTTCGCGCACTGCTGCGTGCGCCGCGGCCGGACATGATCGTGCTGCTGACCACGTTCGGCCTCACCGTCTTCACAGACCTGACGCTGGGTGTGGGCGTGGGGATGGTGCTGGCCGCATTTCTGTTCATGCGGCGCATGGCGGAAGTTTCGACGATCACCGGGGTTCGCACGGAGTTGGAAGCGGATCTCGAACCGGAAACACCCGACCCCACCGATCCGGGTCGCGTGCAGGAGAAGGTCGTTCCGCCGGGCGTGGAGGTTTATGAAATCAACGGCCCGTTCTTCTTCGGTATGGCAGACCGGCTCAAAGATACGCTGGCAGGCATTGAACAGCCGCCCAAAGTGTTCATCCTGCGCATGCGCTACGTTCCGCACATCGACGCCACCGGCATGCACGCCCTGGAAGAGTTCTATGACAAGTGCCGCCGCCAGAGCACATGGCTGCTGCTCGGCGGGGTGCACAACCGTCCGCTGGCGGCGATCACGCATTCGGGCCTGATTGCGCGGATCGGCCGCCAGAACATTTTCGTCAGTCTCGACGCCGCGCTGGCCAAAGCTCGACAGATCGTCGAAACCGGGGACACGCCTCAACCGGCGTGATGCCGACAGGGTAGCCGGCGAACATTCCGGCCGGGTCGTGCCCGCTTGCCATATCAAGAATCTATGATATATTGATATGAGCATGAGAATCGCGGACTCCGACAGGCGAATCCCGCACCAGGTCCTGGAAAACGTGGCCGCCGCCTTGCGCGTGCTGGCCCATCCACACCGCCTGCGCATCGTAGAACTGCTCGAGGACGCGGACCACTCGGTGGGCGAGCTGGCCGCCGAGCTCGAGATTCCACAGGCGGCGTGCAGTCAGCATCTGAACCGCATGCGGGCGCACGGCTTGCTCTCCGCGCGGCGCGAGGGCAAAGAGGTCTACTACCAAGTGGCTCATCCGCATGCGCTCAACGTGCTCAAGTGCATCCGCAAACACATGTGACAGCGCGGATCGTTGCAAGGCCGTCAAAGGAGGTCGTAACAGTCGTTTATTCCAATCAACACAAGCGAGGCGACCATGTCAGCACTGAGAATCGTGATTGTCGGCGGGGTGGCGGGAGGGGCGACAGCGGCGGCGCGCGCGCGGCGCCTGCGCGAGGATGCGCACATCGTCGTCTTCGAGCGCGGACCGTACGTGTCCTTCGCGAACTGCGGCCTGCCGTATCACATCGGCGGGGAAATCGCGAAGCGCGAGTCGCTGCTTCTGCAGACGCCTGAGGGTTTGCGCGATCGCTACAGACTCGATGTACGCGTGCGGCACGAGGTCTTGTCCATCGACCGCCGGAGGCATGAAGTCGTCGTGCGGGACCTATCCGCGAACCGCGAGTACCGCGAGCCGTACGACAAACTGATTCTCTCGCCGGGCGCTGCGCCGCTGCGTCCGCCGCTGCCTGGAATCGATCATTCGCGAATCTTCACGTTGCGCACAGTACCAGATACCGACCGCATCAAGGCGGTGGTTGATGCGGGCGCGCGCCGCGCGCTCGTGGTCGGGGGCGGTTTCATCGGGCTTGAAATGGTTGAAAACCTGATGCGCCGGGGTATTCAAGTTCACCTGATCGAGATGCTTGACCAGGTCATGCCGCCGCTTGACCGCGAGATGGCGGAGCCCATCCATCAGCAACTGCTGTCCCGCGGCGTGGACCTGCGCCTGGGTGATGCGGTGGAGGCATTCGGTGAACACGAAAGCCTGGTGACCGCACGGTTGAAGAGCGGTGCGGAACTCGTGGCGGATTTCGTCGTGCTGGCCATCGGGGTTCGCGCGGAAAGTCAACTGGCCAAGGATGCCGGGCTCGAGCTGACGGAGCGTGGCGCCATTCGCGTGGACGATCACTTGCGCACAAACGATCCAGACATATTCGCAATCGGCGATGCGGTTGCTGTTTCTGACTGGGTCGCCGGCGGCGAAACCGTGGTGCCGCTCGCCGGTCCGGCCAACCGGCAGGGGCGCATCGCGGCCGACAATGCCTGTGGGCGCGACAGCCGGTTTCGAGGCGTTCAGGGAACCAGCGTACTGGGCCTGTTTGACCTGACCATAGCCATGACCGGCGTAAGTGAGAAAACGCTGAAACGCATCGGCGCGGCGTACGAAAAGGTCTACCTGCACCCTGCGCACCACGTCGGGTACTACCCGGGCGCGGCGCAGATGGCGATCAAGCTGTTGTTTCGCCCGGACGACGGGCGAATTCTCGGCGGGCAAATCGTCGGCGACGCCGGCGTGGACAAGCGCATCGATGTGCTGGCCACCGCGATCCAGGCGCGGATGACCGTGTTCGACTTGGAGGAACTGGAACTGGCATACGCGCCGCAGTACGGATCGGCGAAAGACCCCCTGAACATGGCTGGATTTGTCGCGGCTAACGTGCTGCGCGGAGATGTCCGTAACATCCACGCCGACGCGTTGTTGGGCCAGACGATCATCGACGTGCGCAGTCCGGGCGAGTTCGCGGCTGGCGCGGTGACCGGCGCCAGGCTGATACCATTGCCGGAACTGCGGGCACGGCACGGCGAATTGCCTAAGGATCAACCAATCACGGTCTATTGCCAGGTGGGCATGCGCGGCTATGTTGCGGCGCGCCTGCTGGGCGCGCTTGGGTTTGAGAATGTCCGCAACTTGTCCGGAGGGTACCGTACGTGGCGGATGCATCATCCCGATCGTACGGCCAGACCGGAACCCGCGCCGTTAAACTCGGGCTCACCGGGAAAGTCGGATGCCCCAACGGGACAGCCGGCTGCTGCCGTTGCGGGCGGTGGCTGTTGCGCGAGCGCCCCACAAGCGGCGACCGCCGTGAATACGGATAAACCAGCATCGGTTCACTTGCAGGTGGATCAGACGCTCGATGTGCGTGGGCAGTGTTGTCCCGGTCCGATCGTCGCAGTGGCAGAAACTCTGAATCGGCTGGAGGCGGGGCGGGTGCTCGAAGTGCTTTCGACCGATTCGGGATTTCTCAGCGACATTCCCGCGTGGTGCCGCAGCACGGGCAATGAGCTCTTGGCGGCGGAACGTCGAAATGGCCATGTCGTGGCAACCATTCGTCGCCGACAGTCGGGCGTGGCGACCGCTCAGTCGGATGCGCTGGTGCAGCCGGTCGCGGCGACTCCGGGCCACAACAAAACCATCGTGGTGTTTTCCGCAGACCTTGATCGGGTGATGGCGGCGCTGATCATTGCCAACGGCGCGGCGGCCATGGGTCAGAGAGTCACGCTGTTCTTCACGTTCTGGGGCCTTAGCGCGCTTCGTCGCGAAGATGCGCCGCCGGTCAGCAAACCATTCATGGCGCGCATGTTCGGCTGGATGCTGCCGAAAGGCGCGGCCAGGCTTCCCTTGTCGCGTATGCACATGGGTGGAATCGGGCGATCCATGATGAATCGGGTGATGCGCGCGAATCACGTGGCGCCAGTCGCCGCGCTGCTGGCACAGGCTCAAAGGCAGGGCGTCAGGCTGGTCGCGTGCTCCATGTCGCTCGATGTGCTTGGCCTCAAATCAGAAGAACTGATCGACGGTGTGGAGATTGCGGGTGTTGCAGCTTATTTGGCCGAAGCGGACGACGCAAGCGCGAACTTGTTTGTTTGAGCCTCGCTTCCAGGGCTGCGCCGAGCGGTCGCCGACTACCCTTCGGATGCGGCTTGCGCATGCTCGAAGACTGCGTGGGCAATGCCATCGAGACGATTGCGCATGGCGGGGTTGGCGCTGCGCGACGCTGACATCCAGGTATTCGCGTTTTCGAGGTAGACCTGCCGGCAGATCAGCAGCATCACGGGGTGGGGCATGCGCAGGTCGCGCGCGATGCGCTGCAGAAGTTCGCGCTGCGGCACGGTCAGCGGCACCGCGCGAAGCACTTCATGAAACAGCGCCTTGGGGTTGTACACTTTGCGCCGTTGCCTGCGACGCGTGACAATCGCGATCAGCAGCAACAGCAGAAACGCCAGGGCCAGCAGCGCCAGCACCAGAAAAAACGCGCCGGCGGATCCACCGGTCGCAAAGCGGTCGCGGATGCCCATCAGGCGGTCAAAAGGGGCGGCCGGTGCAGCTTGTCCAAGAATCATATCCGCACCTCCTTCGCTCGCGGCATCGAAGTTTGGCGCAGGCCGCCAAACACGTGCAGCAGTCGGCGCGCACGGGCGCGAACACGGGTGTCCGGGTCGCCCTCGACCATCGTCTCGATGCGCGTGAACAGGTTCTGCAGGCGCATGCGTTCAACGACCCAGAGCGCGCTGAGCCGATCCGGCGCCGCGTCGCTGGCGAGCATCTCGAAGAGGGCGTGCGCGCCTTCGCGCATTCCGAGGTTGACCAGCACCTTGACGGCGTTGGCCCGTACCCGGCTCGCGGGCGCGTTCAACTTGTCCAGCATCAGCGCGGTTTCGGCACTTGCGCCCAGATTTTCGAGCGACTCGATGGCGTTGGCCTGGACGCGTTCGTCAGTGTCATTCAGCGCCGAGCGTAACAGGCGCCGGCTGGTTGCGGTGTCCAGCGTTGCCAGCAGCGCGGCGGAGAGGCTGCGGATGTGGCTGCCCTGGTCGCTTGCGGCGGCATAGATTTCAGACTCGAAGCTTGCCGCGAGTCCAAGTGCCTGGACCAACATCAGGAAGCGCAGTCGGTCTGCATCCGCGCCTTCCGCCCACTTCGCGCGCAGCTGCGCCGCGAAATCAGGCACGCCTTCGAGCACGGCTTTGCCGATCGAAATGCGGTCTGTTTCCGGCAACGTATCGAACGCGCTCCAGTACGGTTCGAACGCGCTTTGCATGTCGGTTCGTTCTGAGATGTTCATTTCAGAAGCAGCCGCACGCACGCCGCGGGCAGCGAATGTGCCATAAGTGCGCCGGCGCAGTTCCAGCCGGATGACCTCACGCAACGGGACCGAACTGCGCGCGCTAAGCCCATTCAAGACCTCGGTCGCTTCGTCCGAGCGGTCGTCAATCAGCGCCCAGAGCGCCGCCCGCGCCGCCTCCGCACTTGTCCCCACGCAAAGGTTGCGCAGCACCTGCACACGCGAATGGTGGCGGCCGCCGAAAGTCGCGATCAAGCGCACCGCCGCGCGGGCCCGCCCGGCGTTCGCCTCGGCGAGCACGTCGGCCTCGTCGCGCAGGCAGGCGAACTCTCGTACGCGGCTGCACGATCGACGGACGTCGTCGTCCGCCAGCAACCACGCGTCATCCACCAGGGCCGTGCGAAAGTTCTCGGTCCTCACCTCCACCAGGAGGTTCGCCGCCGCGACGCGCAACGACTGGCTGCGGAGGGCGCGCAGGCAGAGACCGGCAAGGCGCGCATCCTGCGAACCAGCCAGGACGTTGATCAATGCGCGGGCGACGTTGGAGCGTGGATCGTCCGCGCTGGCCAGAATCGCATCTTCCAAAGGAGCTGCCATCCGCGCAACCGCCTGAATGACTTCCGGGCGCAGGTGCAGCGGCCAACTCGCGAGGGCGGTGCGCAGGGCGGCAGCCAGGTAAGTTTGGGCGGTGCGCGCCTGTGAAACGCGTGCTGAGGCGGATTCGGGTCCGCCTGCGAGATGGTCGGTGAGTTCTGCCAGGGCTTCGGCGGCGAGCTGCACGGTCTTGCGGCAGGGATGGCGCAAGCCCTCGGCCAAGAGGTACGCGAGCCGACCGCTGCGGCTTGCGCGAATGAGTTCGATCGCGGACTGGCGGGCTTCGAGGCGTTCGTCGGTCATGCAGATGCGCGCGCCCGCGGAGAGTGCGTCCGCATGATCGCGAAGCTGTTGGCGCAGATGCTCATCGGCTGTGCCGTACAGCGCCACGAGTTGACCCAGCGCGGCGTCGTGGTCGCGTTGGAACAGAATGTCGATGGCTTGCGCCTGTTCGTCGGGTTCGAGGCGCGGAATGGCAAGCACCAGCGCGTCGTCGGCGGCCAGGTTGCGCGTGTGCAGAAGCACCGCCCATGTCGGCGCGCGGAATGGTTCGTTTGCGTGCATTGCTCGCAGGATTTATCGGATCAAAGCGAGTTCCGACTTGTGAACCTGGGGGTGGGTGATCGCGGGCGTCGGGTGCGGCCGCCGCGGCGGTGGGCTGAAACCTGGGATCGAGCGGATTCCGCCGGGCTCGGGGCTTAGCGATCCTCGCCAGCGGAGATTTCCTTCTCGAAGATGACCAGGTTGCTATGCCGGTCATTGTCGTAGCGGATGCCGACGACGTCGAAGCCGTGCTTGATCGCCAGGTGCAGCACCGGGCGATGCTGATTGTGGCATTCCATGCGCACGAACTCGTAGCCGCGCTCGGCTGCCCAGGCGTGCTCGGCCTCGAGCAGTTGCGCGGCGATGCCGGCACGGCGGTAGTCCGGCAGGACGCCGAAGAGCCAGTTGAACCAGGTATTGGGCTTGAGTTCGAATCCGGTGCAGAAGCCGACCGGCCGGCCATCGACCTCGGCAATGAGGTTGAGCACGTTGCAACGGCCCTTCATGCGGCGTTCGAAGAAACTGACATCGCGCGCGGGGGCGAACACCTCGTTGAACAGCGAGGCGAGCAGTTCGACCTCGGACGGGCCCACGATGATGATGTCGGCGTTGGCCATGGATCCCTCTCCGTCTGGGAATCCCACTTTGTCTGGGATTCCACTCCATCAGTCGCCGGCGAATCGGCTCCGTCGACCGGAATCACCCAATTATAACACTGCGTCATGAGCCGAGGCAACGTGATCGGACGTCGCGCACAAGGCCATACAATCGTCGCCGCAAGCCGGGATTATTGGACGCTTGCTGCAAGCGTTTTCGGTCGGCGAGTGTCGGACACGGTTCAAGCGTCGCCGGGGAACTTGAAGTCCACCACCTGCAGTTCGACGCGCCGGCGGCCCTGGTACGCGCTGATGATGGGCTCGAACGCCACGCGGCAGCGTCGGTGATCCTTCAAGGCGGGCAGGTGCTGCGCGGCGCCGAAGGCGATGGCCTTGAGCATCGAACCGTTCTGGCGGACGGAAAGCTGCAGGTGCTCGCCACCCTTGCCCACGCAGCGGGGCTCGTCGGCGATGTCGAGCCAGTCCGAGGCCAGGATGGGCTTGGGATTGCCCTCGCCGAATGGTCCGAGGCGCAGCAGGGCGGAGACGGTGGGTTCGTCGATTTCGTGCAGATCGACCTCGCCGTCGATGCGCAAACGTGCGCGGGCAGCAGATCCGCTGAGGGTGTTGTTGGCAAAAGCGACGAAGGCCTCGGTGAACGCGGGGACGGCGCTCGCGCTGATTTTAAGGCCGCCAGCCATGGCGTGTCCGCCGTGGCTGATGAGGTGCGCGCCGCACGCGGCGAGCGCCTCGTGCATGGGGAAGTACGGGACGCTGCGCGCGGAGCCGTGGCCGATGTCGCCGTCGAGCGCGATGAGCACCGCGGGCTTGTGAAAGCGATCGACGACGTTGGCGGCGACGATGCCGACGACGCCGGGGTGCCATTCGTGGTCGGCGAGCACGATGGCGCGGCAGGTGTCGCCATCGAGTCCGGCGGCTTCGACGAGTTCACAGGCGCGGCGGGCCTGCTTGCGCTGCAGCGCTTTGCGCGCGTTGTTGTGGTCGTCGAGGTAGAGGGCGATCTCGCGGGCGCGGTTTTCATCAGCGTGGGTGAACAGGTCGATGGCCAGGCGGGCGTGACCCATGCGGCCGGCTGCGTTGATCCGCGGGGCAATGCGATAACCCACGTCGGAGCAGTCGACCTCACCGGTCAGATCGGCGACGGCGAGCAGGGCGCGCACGCCAGGGAGGCGCGACTGGGCCATGAGGGCGAGTCCGCCGCGGGCGATGATACGGTTTTCCCCAACGAGGGGGACGACGTCGGCGATGGTGCCGAGCGCAGCCAGGGGCAGCGTGTCCATGAGCACAGCCCGGTACTCGGGCGCAACGCGGTCCGCGCCGCTCAGGCGCTGGGCCAGCGCCCAGGCGAGCTTGAACGCGACGCCGGATCCGCAGAGATCGGCATTGGGGTATCCGGGTGCGATCCTCGGGTGCACGACGGCTGCACAGTCGGGCAGGGTTTCGCGCGGTTCGTGGTGGTCGGTGATGATCAGCGCAAGGCCGAGGCGGCGTGCCTCGTCGGCGACATCGAGGGCCGTGATGCCGCAATCAACGCTGACCAGGATTTGCGCGCCTTCGTCAGCCAGAGTGCGAACCGCGGCTGCATTGAGGCCGTAGCCTTCGTCCACCCGGTGCGGCACGTAGTAGCTCACGTGTGCGCCGGCCTGGGTGAGCAGGCGCCAGAGGATGGCAACGCCGGTGATGCCGTCGACGTCGTAATCGCCGTAGAGCACGATGCGGCGTTTGTCGCGGATGGCTTCGGCGAGCAAGGCGGCGGCAGCCGTAGCGCCGGGCAGCGCGTCCGGCGGGTGCAGGTCGGTGAGCTTGGGATCGAGGAACGCCCGGGCGTCGGCGGCGGACGCGACCTTGCGGTTGTGCAGAAGCTGGGCGACGAGAGGCGGGACGGACCAGTCGGCGGATGCCTCCGAACAGCCGGCCCAGCGCGGGTGGATGATCCATTCCTTCGGCAAGGCGCTCCTCCGTGGCGCAGGTCGAAGCTGGCGGAATGCATGACGTCGATGCGCTGCGGGTGAGTTTACGGATCGCGGGGGCGCGACGCAATCATGAGGATGAATGACCATGGCAATTGCCGTGCGCGCGGCTGCGGCGCTGGCTGTGAGCAAACAACCCGGCGGATTCTCCGCAGGAACTTGACGGATTTCGCGATGTGGGCCATCATCCATGGGTTTGACGGAGGCGTAGCTCAGTTGGCAGAGCAAAGGCCTTTTAAGCCTTAGGTCCTGGGTTCGAGTCCCAGCGCCTTCAATCCATTTCCTGAATTGACCGCTCCGGCGGAGCGCGCGCAGCGCGCCGGGGATTCGCTTTTGCACGCCATGCAGTCGCGCTGCGCGAGCGCGCCATACCGAAAGGACCACCATGAACGCATTCGCATGTTCCAGCGGCGGCCCGGAAGACATGGACAAGATTCGGCCCTTTCTCGGGCCGCAAATGGTGGACCAGACGATCCGCCAGGCGATCCACTTTTGCTGGATGAGTCTGCCGCGCGAGAAGCAGACGGTCGAGCAGGTGGCGGGGGAGATGCGCCGCATACTCGAGCGGGCGCTGGATAACTTGCGCGAGGACGCGACGGCGTTTGGGATCGGGGTGTGAGTTGGGTGGGGCGCGGGTGTTGCGAATCGCCATTCGGGGAGTTTCCAGGGAGCGGTTGGTGATCGGGCGCCGGCTGTCGCGTTGAGGCCGAGCGATTGCGCTGAAATCGGCGTTTCTTGCACCGAGAAGCGGGATATCCGCATTATTGGGCGAAAAACGCCAAAGCCGAATTGAAGTGGGGCTTTTGGGATTCCCAACCGAGTTTTCGGGGTCGCGGCGCGGGGTGACGTGCGTTTTTTGTCGCGCCAGGCGTTGAAGTGGTACTGCGATTCGGGTTTGGGGCGAGAAATTTTTTCTGCGCTGGTTGGGGAGTCGGCCATTGGGTCTTTGACACCAAGGCACCAAGCCACAGAGATACCAAGAACGGCAGAGTCGAGATGAATGGCCACAAAAGACACAAAGGACGCAAAGGGGGAGTGCTGAGTGCTGAGTGATAAGTGATAAGTGATAAGTGATTGGGTAAGGCAATGGGCACTGGGCACTTGGGATTGGGGATCGGGCTTTGGCATCGGGTCACCTCTAACCGGGATAACGCGCCGGGTGTGCTGTTGAATTCGGGGTTGGTGGTGTGATCGGGTCGCAAGGTCGAAGGTCGAAAGGTCGTGTCGATCAGGGCTGGGTTGGGTGGTGAGGCGCTTGAACCGCGAATGGACGCTGAAGGACGCGAATTTGGCGGGGTGGTCGGGTTGGCGGATGGGCTGGGCGATCGGGTCGGAAGGTCAATGGTCGGAACGTCGGAAGGTCGCTGGAACCGCTGAGTTCGCTGAGGGCGCGGAGAAGGACTCTTGTATACTTGGTTTATCCGTCGGGCTCGGCTGATCTTGGCGGTTAGAACGGCGCTGTGTAGGGCATGACCCCTTGAAATGAAACCTGTCCCGTTTTCCGGTCCTGTCCCGTTTTCCGGTCTTGCGGGTTCGGAAATGTCTCCTCTTGTGTGTCCTCCTTTGTCCTCCAGCATTGGTCGGCGTCGGAAGCACTTCTCTCATGCGAGGGGGGATGGTTGTAGGATTTTGATCGAAAGTGACGCGGGAACGGATTCCCGCAGACGCGGGTGCGAGAAAGGATTCACGCACCAGCGGGATGGGGGCGCTTTGGGGCGAGGTGGATGGCATGGGAACGGGTGAGGGAATTTTCGATTCGGCGGAGTGGTATGACCGGGGGATCAATTGGGGGGCGCGGTTGGCGCGTGAGGTTCCGGTGCTGGTGAGGGTTTTCGGGTTGCCGGGGAGCGGGGGGCTGATGGATGCGGGGTGCGGGTCGGGTCGGCACGTGG